>Ga0210040_10004063_pt1 | contig 19342 bp, 13 predicted proteins | sample CryGeyCG12114_NA_FD_185462 | JGI IMG/M metagenome (GOLD analysis project Ga0210040, IMG submission 185462) | Groundwater microbial communities from aquifer - Crystal Geyser CG19_WC_8/21/14_NA (SPAdes) (version 2) | ecosystem: Environmental > Aquatic > Deep subsurface > Groundwater | place: USA...
ATTGGTAGCATTGTTGTTATTTTCATCCATGATTTGGCTGGCAAAAATAGAGTTTGCAGCATCCCTTTGTTCCCTCATAACTTTCTCTATGACTTCCACTAACTTGGGTTGATGGTTAGCGATGTTGGCAGCTGCGTCTGCGCAAGATTCCTTTGTCTTGATCATTGCATTTTTTGGTTCGATCGGTTGGGAGAAATCCTTCATTGTCGCTTCTTTTTCCAACGTGAATTCTGGAATAGCAAAGTTTGCGACTTGTAATATATTGTTTGAAATAGTTTTGTTAGCAACTACTGGTTGTGCAGCTTCTTTGGCACAAAAATTATAATCTGTTTCCACATATTTGTTGCATGACATGATTTTTTGGTCTTTTTCCGTCCCCAGCATCATATCGTTTGTAATTTCCTCGGTGAGTACCATTCGTTTCTTTTCCAATTCGAAATGAGCCGAGCAAAGAGTTTTTTCATCATTGGATCCACAGGATGACTCTTCAGATAAATTCCCAGTGTCCATCAGTTCGTCAGAAAATATGGGAGGGTGAAGAATATCATTGCCAGTTTTATCTTTTGGTACTATTGGTGTCTCATCTTTTTCATCATCATCAAGAGGAATTAATGGTGTTTGAGTTCCCGACGAGTCAGTTTCATCCACCGATCCTAAAAAGTCGTCTAATTGGTCCAATACGTTAGATTCCACTCCATCTTCTGCACATAGCGGCTCTTCACAGATTTCAGAAATGTCGACAATGGCGTCCGAGTCTGATGTTTCATTTTGTGGGTTTTGATTGTTGATTTCAGCTTTGACTACTAAAGTAATATGGCCGCACATGCTACTCTCATCCGCTGCGGCTTTATCGCAAGCTCTCTCGAATAATGTATCATCATCTTCGTTGTTACTACTACTTACGCTCCCACTACTGCTGCTATAAGCTCGGTGGTTATCTCTCGTTTCGGACGGAGAATCTTCCAACACATTAGATTGTGGTTCATTTTCCTCGCCCATGTTTATTGCAGCTTCTTCTGTAGATTCTTGATCCCGCAAACTACACGTTAGTGAAGTAAAGCAACATAAGCTAGTTAGCATGAATATTTAGAATAGTTGAATTTCAAGTCCTCTGGGAAATACAACTAGTAAATGAAAAAGTACTTACTTTGTTAAATACACAGATATAAGAAGATTTCCCTCAGAGTCGGTCAGAAAACGAACCCGTCTATCTCGTTCGGCTGACTGCTTGCAAAAACCAATCTCTTGTGCGGTTCCGAAAAGTCTATTACTATGACCCGTGAACAAATCCTGCAACTGCTGCTGCTGGTCATAAGCGAGCCACTGACGAATTTGTTCTTCACGAATCCGTTGAAGTTCCGGTTTTGGGGTCAAGCTAAATAATTCGTCTTCAGCAATGCATTCACGTTCTCCTTCTTGTTCACAAAAGTCCTTGTATTCACAGGAAATCACACTAGGGCTCCCACACACACCAGAAGAAATGTCAACACTATGTTCTTTTGTTAGTTTTGAAACAGTTGTAGACTTTTCATCTTCTGTCGTACTCAAAAGATGATTCTCTGTTGGAATCATCTTAAAGAATGAAAAGTGAAGCTAAATTCTCACGCAGTCAAATACATGAGCCTCGTACTCTTGTTTCATTTAATTGGGTTCGATGCACAGTGGCTGATCAAAAAATTGAATACCTAAAAATAATAACAATAATAATATCTGTTAGGTCATATTGTATAAAAATGATGTTTGATGATGAACGTAGCTAAAAGAAATGAAATTTGAACAGTTCAAACTATGCAGATGTTTTGCGAGATATAAAAATTATGTGGAAGAAAGTGAAGCTGTTATGAAAATGCGAGCGTGTATTAACCTCAGGTCACTGAAAGCTCAAAGAATGTTAGTGAGATAGAGATTTAGACTGCTAAAATCTTTAAAACTACCTACTTTAGTTAGGTAGTTGGAAGTTGGAATAGGGCACATTAATTAAGTTAAACACCGTTCATTAGAAAGGTTATATGATGAGAAACTAAAAGTGGATGATACATAACCACTATTTCTGGAGGATGAGTTTTAGAAATCTCTAAGCACAGGTACTCGTGCTTAGTATAGTTAGTTGGCAATTTTCGATTTTTTTATCTACGTCTCTGACCTTTGCAATTTGAATCCAATGAAAGTTAACTTTTGTGAGAAGTTAATGTATTTTGAAGGATCATGATGCATAAACTAAATTAAGATGCTACGAAATAATTGATGCATGCAAAGATGAAGAGCCAAGACCTGCTTGATACGTGAGATAAGAAGGGGGAAAAATGTTGCAGGTCTGTAAGATTTGTCAGGTATAGCAGCATATGTGGTTTATAATTTTAAGATTGATGTTTTTACACCACTTGCTGGCTATGTCCATGCAACATTATATTCATGATACGAATGTAAAGAAAAATATCTGGAGCATGAAGCTGCAATGAAAAAAAAATTTAGATAGAGGTACACTGTTTTATTTAGTTAGTTTATCAGTGCCAGTGCTGCAATAAGTTAGACATACAATGTAATGCAATGCCTACGTTTAGTTTATAAAACAAAATAAATGTCGCGTTTTAGTTCTTTTTTAAATCCACACAATGACAACAAAAATAATTGGACTACTTTTTTAATGATAATTTAAATAATTCGGTAAAAAAGTGCACACGAAACTTCTTTTTTTAGTTTTATCAACTAACTACTGGGATCATAACTGGGTCAGATGTGAATGCACCCACGTAATGAAAGTGAGAAAATGCAGATAAAATCTTGAAAAAAAGCAATTAAAACAAATACTTTTATTTAACTCAAACTGTAAAATCCAAAATTAGATAGATCCAAACACAAAATTTCCCTCGTAGTAGTACAAAGTATTCAATCCATCTTTACTTCAAGCTGCGTAGCCCACTTGTTGTTGAGAAAAATTTGATTTGTTGAGCGTTGTGCAGTTTGCCTCCTCTGGTACTTTATTTTTAGCATCCAAGATTTAATAATAATTCCTTTTCTCTGACCATGAGGCTTGTTTGTGAGCCATTTATTCATTCCTTATTGTACATTCTTTAATATTTTCTTGCAATGTCACGTAGAAAGAGAGAACGCATTGTTATATCTAACTCAATCTATATTTGTACCACGGACCCAAGTACCCGTCATTTTCTACATTGGACAATTAAAAAATATTTTGTCTCCATCCATCATATTTAAAGCTTGCATTCAAAAAACAAGCAAATTGCTTAACTTAACAAGAAAGATAAAATGCAGCTAATTTCATCAATGTTTTCATTTAGTCAAAAAAAAATTTAAATTTTTTAAATGACTCATTCTTCTGAAAAATGGATTTTTAAATCATTTAACATGATGTCTCCCCGTGAATTCTAATATGTTCCTTTACGGCAATTCAATCACCTAATAGCTACCTTAGCTTCACATGCATTGTAGATTGTAGTACTACGTGTGTAGACAGGGTGAGTGGACACAGAAATGTATATTTACCATCCAAAGTAGGTGAACACTCGTACGGATATTTTGGCTCCTGGTTTGCTGAGGAACCTCATGTCACTGCACACACACACTGTAAGATTATGCTTGTATAAGATTTGAAAACTCACTTTTCATTTAAGAGCAGCTAGCGTTTATTAAATTTTTACTCAGAATTGTATACAAAGCACGTGAACATAAAATTTTACGCGTGCCAGCATATCATTGTAGTTAGTTTGCTATTTTGTAACAACTAAAACCAAAACGCATTCATGTGCAATGTACAGTGTATTGTAATTTGGGGCTGGTTGAGAAAAACATTCTGAGTATCCCTAACCATATGTACATTTTGGTTTCAACATATTTGACATTACAACATTGAAGTAAAAAATTCCCTTTCATATTCTGTCTGTGATTATTATTATACATTCAAGATCAGATGTGGTTGTCCCACTATATACACGTTTGTGCAATAATTGATCTTGGTACGTGCGTGCAACAATGTTATCATATTAGTAAGTGCAATTTATTAGCAATGGTGTTTGTGTGTGTTGGAGTCAGTGAAGCGTCCCATTGACCATTCAAGAGTTTAATGAATGGGAATAGTGCACAGCACTCCTAAAAATATACAAACGTGTGTTGGACAATATTAGTGGCTCCGGGTGTTGAATTCACCTTTAGTTAGCCTCTTTTATTAGAATTTAAGATTTCAACAATATTTTTATCAACATGTTGAATCCTCTGTGTTGCTGTTCTTTGAGAAGAGGATCTGTGCGAGTGGCTGCAGCAGACATTGTACGATTTGGTTTATTAAAAAGTTTTTTTGGTTTTTGCATACACAAAGGAATAATCAACGTTTTTTACCTACTCCAGATTCTATTTTTCCTATCTATTGCGATAGCAGTGGGATTAGAATGTTTCATTTTCAAATCCTCGACCATGAAACTCATATTTTTTGACGGACCAGAGGGAGAAGGTATAAAAATATCTTAATTAAAACTGCATTAAAATTGTCCCGTAAAACAATGTCATTCTCTACTATACAGTTGGTGACTTTGCTCCCGGAGATTCTTTATGGACTCATACCTCGTATTTCTTCCACGCAACAACTAAATTCAGTGAGAACCCTAAAAATGAATTGAAAAACGTGTATGCAAAGAAATACATGACATGTATTTCTTTGCATACATTGTATTTAACCCATTTTAAATAACCTTTTTGTTACAGATACCACATTAGGGTATCTTGTATATCTACTTGCTCTTCTTTGTTTAACGGGTTACATCATTTTGGAAATCTGGCTATGCTGTGTACTTATTCGTGCGGCTACTGAGGTTTATCTTCAAGCATTATTATTTTAAAAACAACTCAATTTATATATCTTGAAAAACTTAATGCATAATGGTATTTACGTATTTCGTGCTATCCACAGAGACGACCAGAATTTTGTCAAAAGTGGATATACTGGAGATTGTTGATCTTAACTGCCTACATAGGACTTTCAGCCATCAACCTTGCTCAGCATCATTTCACAGTTACCGATATTGTTTTCCTTCCATTGACTATTTTCCGACTCTACAGTGTTATTGTAGCATTTCAATTGAAAAGGAAATTACTGAAATCCGAAGGGAAACTTGTGTTTTGATCATTGAAGCAATACGTAGATTAAACGATGACTGATATTTCATTTATCATTACAAATTTTACTGTAGTTTAATGAGTTGAAGATGCGTGAATGTTTTATACTCCAATGTAGACAAACAAATAAAAACAATGTAGTTCTTCACTTTAATTTTTGCATTCAATTTGTTTTATTTGTATCCCCATACACAAAAAATACATGGATGATATTTTAGCACCCAGAATTCAACATAGATAAGCTTTTTTTGATTGCACAAATATCTTATGAGAGTAAGTTACAACATTTGATTAATCATATAGATCCTGTTCATGTTCATTTTGACAATGTAATTGATTGGAACTGTACTTAGGCTTTAAAATTGCTTAAAAGCTGCAGAAATATGCTGCAAATGGTAAATATTAGTTAGTTAGAGTGAAATAGTTTTTAGTACTTCATGAGATAAAGCCTACCCGAAGAGTTTTGGTCTCATTAACCTAGGGAGACATTTTTGATATGTATACTTTGAAGTCAATGAGCTTAACTTGACTGGCAACGCTAGATCATTGACAGAATAAGTGCATAGGAAATTTACTAGTTCATTCTACAAAGCTAAAGTAGGAGAAGAACGTTTTGAAAATCTAATCTAAGAATTTTAATACAATGTAAGAATTTTTGCGGGAGAAGCAGCTTTTTTAGTTTTATTCTGTAGGTAGGAACTATAACGAGCTAATTAGTATGCAGTCTCAAAGCAAACCTGAACTAATGCAAGTTAATAGGTAATACATTGTTTTGTATAAAGCGATTTAAGTACGTCTAAAGCGTAGGACATTGTCTATAGTGAAATTTGAAATAGCCAAAGAGAACAAGTTCAAGAAATTGCATCTAAAAGCATATTTATTAAGTTAGCTGGTTTTTTGCAATGGATTATCTAACTACCGCAGCTTGGCATGAATATAATATAGGTAACTTTAATCATTATTGTTTATAGGGAGAACATCTTGACTCAAGACTCTTGAGTAGAATACTAACAATAAATAAATATCGATGGATTGATTGATGCCTTGTCACAGTAAGTCAGTGAAGCATTGTCTTATTTATGAAGCATATTGCTAAGTTATTACACAATGAATGTTAAAATTAATCATTAATGTAAATATTCTATAATCACATGATGTATGCACATTACAATAATTACTAACAATAATCTTTGTCAGTAATAAATAAAAATATAGATAAAATCATTTCCATGTTAGCATAAGTATATCACAGTTGACAGTTAACACAAATCAGAATGGTTTCTAGTAATCACAAAATTAATAAATGATCAAGATGCATAAGAAATAATTATTATATTTCTAGTTTGGCAAATACAAAATTAGATGCGTGAATGGTAGCTAAGCAAACACAGGACAATAATTTAATCGACTAAATAATTTCAAAAACTGGATTGACATACAAATAAGGAAGTTACCTACTTACTTTCTAAAAATTAACTGGATGATAATTGAAATAATAAAACTCCGAACCTAAATAATATTTACCACGATCGTAAAATTTATTATAAAATTTAATGTCTCGAACCATCTCCAGTTATAATAATAAATGTCACGGAATGATAATTTTAAGCTTTTTACCATAAATGTCATCCATATCTACCTCTTCACTCTGGAAATTTGAACTCCATCAAAGGAATAGTAATGTCGTCCATATTTGGCATCACCAACGCTCTCTATAGTTCAAAAGTGCACTGTGATTAATTAGGTTTTCTTTAAGGTTTTTCTGTATTATTCAAATACAAAATGTAATTTACCTGAAACTCGAGTAATATTTTCTTCTTGATCCAGTCCGTAATATGAGTTAGATTCACCACTCGTTCCCCCAATTTAGGCTTGGCTACCAATTGGATTGCTGGAGTTGGTTTAAAACCAAGCCACATCCTATCAGTTGGAGGCGGAGGAATATTTACAGCTAAAGTGCCAATACAACTAGACAGCTCAACACAGAGCATGATGGGAGTAGCTCCAATATTGCCAACGACTTTCTTTATCATTCCAGTCTGCATTACTTTAGAGCTAGCAAATTTCTCAGCCATACGCATAATTTTTTGTCCTTTGGTTTCGTACGTGGATCCATCAATATTGGTACCAGTACTGCGCGCGTCCTCCATGTTGAGAGGAAGGGCAATATCTTCGGGGTCAAATTCCTCTTCTGAAGATTCCCCACTATCATCCGCATCTGAGTCAAACATGTTGCCCCCAATCGGAATATTTGGACTAGATCTGGAGGCTTCATTGCCAACCCCTGTGGAAGTATTTGGAGAATTTGATACGCCATGCCTGTTTGCACCACTTGCGCTAGGAATTTCATCGTGGTCTGTTGTTGTGTTTGTATTCGTGTTCTCAGGAACCCGAACGCGTCGCAGTTTCATTAGGTTCACATAGGTTTCCAATGTAACGGCTAGTTTACCTTCGTAATTGATGTCCAGAAAAATCCAGAGACCATCAGAATCAAGAATTGGAGCAGAAGCTCTGTAAAAAATTAAAGCCACAGCTTTAATCTGATATTACAATAGTTTTTTACGCTTGAATTTTTATGTCGCCAATGAAACTAACCGTTCAATCTTTGGAACTGCATTTCCAAGATCAAGCTCTTTGACATGAATGGTTTCCAAAAACTGTGGCTTCCTCAAAAAATGTAACTTTTTTTCAATCAGCCTTTGAATTTCACTAGTCCAGTAAGGAGATTTCAGAAAATCAAAAAATACTCTACCCAGGAACGCATTGAGAAACGCTGGAGATTGGGGTACCATGAGAATCTCTTGAAGCTCAGGAAAAAAAGTTTCTTTGTCTTTTCTTTCTTTCTCAGGTGAATTCTTTTTACTGCTTCCAGAACTTCGATCTTTGGGACTGGCTTTCGGTGAACTACTTGCAGAAGACTCTGTCGGCTGTTCTTCCTTGTAAAACGTGATGTCTGATGGGTGCGAAAATGGGACAGCTCGGAGCATGTAGTCTTTGTAAGTATGGAATAAATAATCCGCATCTTGTCTTTTCTTTATGTTAGGCCGTAGAACGCCTATCTTACTTGCAGCAGAAAGTCGACGGAACCTGAAATTATAAATTTGAATGTTCACATCACATAAAATTCTTTCGATTCTATAATTTAATTTTCAACTAATATCTCTTTTTTATCCTTGCTGTGGTTTAGCTTACCAAATGTCTTTCTCTCGATCAGTTCGGGCAAACAGGAAAAGTGATTTTGAACTGCAATCTTCTCTAATAACACCATTCCTAGTAGATTTTACTGAGCCGTCTGTGTCATTTGAACTTGCATTTAGAGCAGTATTCCCTTTGTTCACTGAAACACCAGCCGTGTTCACATTGTAATTCACAGTCGTATTGGCAGCACTACTGGGTCCTGGTCCAGACTCAATGGCAACCAGTAAATTTTCAACTGACTCGGTAGGACTGATTTTCGCAACAACTGAGCAATTTGGGAACTTAATACAAATGGGGTACTTTTTGTTCCATGTTCTCCTTTTGGCAAGTTTTTCAGGGGCGATCTGAATACTTGCTCCAGACACATTGTAAACACTATGGCGAATGAAAATGTAGTCGGATGTTACAACGGGATCATTCCAAAGTCGTCTTTTAGGAATCCGCATTTTAGGATGCGGAAAAGAAATGAAAAGATTGTTGCCATCCAATCTCATGAGAACAACCCGTTGATTTCTGATGTTGCAGGATAAAGGATCGTAGTCTCCATCTATGGTGGTTATCCATGCCTATAAAATTATTTCACATATTGTGTTAGCTTTCTCACTTTCTGAAATGCTTTTGAGTAATAAACTATTTAAACCGTTAATTTACCTGACAAACAGTAGGTATTTTCAAATCACCAACTTTAATATTCGAATCTGCAACTTCATCCTCAAAATTTCGAAGCGGAGACCTATCTACAGCATCACTTAAATTCTGTTCCATGCGTTTCAAACTCTCAGATTTTTCTTCGTCCTGCTGCTGTTGCGTATCTCGAGTCCTGACATCAACCAAACTAGAAAATACTATACCAGTGCCCATAGACCCCAGTAAAAACCATACGACTGAGCTTAAAAAACTTCCCCAAGGCACCAATATATTCAAAGCAAGTAATCCAATCCAATATTTGGTGTTATTGTGCCGGATCACATCCCAGATCATGGTGTACACCAAATGACTAAAGGACAAATCTTCCATGGTGTTTTCATAGTAGAGCTGACTAGGAGTCAACAGAGGAGCAGAAGAAGCTGTACCAGCACTAACGCCTTTCGTATCCACTCTGCCAGCTTCTGAACTGTTGGACGCATTTTGTTCCTCAGAGGACATCCCAAAAGGTGCAACTAATGGGATGAACGAAGATGTAGATGAAGATAAAGGGCCGTGAAAATCTCCGTCTAATAACTCGTCGGCAGGTACAATGAATTTTAAACTTTGGAGACTAGCATCTTGGCCAAAATATGGGTCTACAAGTGGAGTAATATCCAAAGGATCTGTGCCAATTTCTTCAAACTCGTCTTCCTCCCCAGTGGAGGGGAGTGAAGAGTATTCTCCGAGCAAGTTATTTGAAGAGGCAGATTTTTCTCCATACAAAGTATTTGAGAAGTTGCTCGGCGTTACAGTATTCCCTTGGCAACCTCCATCAGAGGATATGCTCGTTGAACTGGTGGCAGTTGTCATACTCCCAAGCTCCGGTATGGAATGAGATTGTGGCATAGGGCTGGAACTTCGATTGCTGCTGCTCTCTTCTGGTATGAAATGGGATACCATTTTCTTTCTCTTGTCTTCAATAGCTGTGATGATTTTCCCTTTAAAGTCCAAGTCTAAGGAAAGTGATCGTTTGTCCCATTTATTGGCCCATTTGTGTCGCATTAGGTATTCTTTAATGGGGGATGTGTCTCCTCCAGCGTTTGGGGTCCCAGCAGCTACTGAAGATTTAGACGCTTGTGCGTCACAAGTGGTTTCACCTGCGGTAAACACGATGTATTGAATAATTTGAAAACATGTAATCATGTAAGAATGTAGAAACAATACATGCATGCAGTGAACTGATGAAGAATAGTTTAGTTGCTACCTGCTTATTATACATTAAATAAAAAAATTAAAACTAGCAACATAGTACAAGTTTTGTTTGACTTGCATTAGAAAACATACCGGAACCCTGTTGCAAAAGTATTTCCTCAATTTCCTCATTTTCTGGACTGAATCGAAATGACGGAAAAGGACTAGAAGCTTCTTTGGAATTCTTGCCCGTGAGAGATGATAAGGAAACTCGATTTTTCTTGTTTTCAGTCATTTTACAGAAGCCACGATTTTATCTCTGTCTCCTATCAAATCTTATACGTAATCCTTGTCTGTCTGTGAGCGTTGATGATAAGAATTGGCAATGATTTTCCATAGGGTGATGATGTAATGTTTCAAGCTAGGATTGTGACGATAGCTGCAGCACCTTTCATGTTAACTGCGTAAAAATGAGTTACAATTTTACACGACTATTATGACCTTTCATACAACGCCTTTGTATTGCTATTCGTGAGTATCGCGTAATACAGTATTATTTTAATGATAATAATAGTTTCAGACAAGCATGGGTAGCGGCGAAGGCGATTAGGAATAAATACAATGCACACTATCTGTAAGGTACCCAAGCCAATATATAGTAAGCCTTCAATTCCTCGCAAAAACTGTATAGATTCCAATTGCAAAAAGTCTATGGTGGATATTAGTAACTAAAATGCACTACAGGAGAAAATTCAAACCGACTCAAGTAGCATATCGACTGATAATGAGTTGCTGAAGCTCATGAATATATTAGTGACTTATGGTGAGCATACAAAAAGTGCACAAGAACTAAAAATGGAAGACATATAAAGTGCCTGCTCCATCAATATTTGAGTTGAATTGGTAAAACATTTTCACTCGAGCCTCAAAAAGTAGCCCCAAGTGGTTTTATATTACTATTTGGTAGGTTAGAGTGATCCTTTTAGTAATTGGAAACTCAACTCTGACTTTGAAGTGCTCACAATGCCTTTGTGTCAAACAATATGTTCTGAACTCTGAACAAATCTACACGAATGGTTTGTCAGTATGGTTCCAAAATGAATAATGAATTTATTTCGGTTTATAGAGACATAGTGAATACATGACAGATAATCTAGTATTGGTTTAGCTTTAGAAAGTCGAAAAGGTTACGAGTTTGTTTGTGCAATGAGTCATCTGAAATCTACAGCTCTCTGGTTTACTTGGTCTGGTTGACTGACTGACACTGACAGGCTTTTTATGTGTAGGAAGCTAATGCATTTATTTATTAAGAGTGATGGAGAACACACACATGATTTATTCATAAAGTGATGCTTTCAGAATTGCTTACTGGAGTTTACCGGATATTTATTCGAACGATGGACCCAAAATAAATTTTGGAACGATATGATGGGATGAGTATATTTGCGTATTTCTATGTGAGGTAGGTAGTGGGTTTGAGATGATCAATTTATGCACATAAAAATAGTACTTAAGTTTGTTAGGTAGAGTAAAAACTAAAACGAAGTGAAAAGTCAACACGAATTTAAAAATATGTTGGATTCCAATTAAAAATTAATCATAAGATATTTACTTGCATATTAATATGCATTAATAAAATTAGGATGCGCACTAAAAAAGAAATTCAAACAACAATATTAGGCTCATCTCTAGTGCGCATGACAAACTTAGCCACAGTTCTCTTTGTTTATTACGAATATGATTCACTCAAGGATTTTTTGTGAACAAATGAATTCATGTTGTAGCCACGTCAAGCCATTGCTGAGTTCAAAATAGATAAATTCAGACAATTTGCCGTCGTACTGTATAAGTTATTAATATTTTCAGTCTATAAAACTAAAAAAAAATTTACTAGACTACATTTAAAGCTGAATATCTGAATCGTATTTAGTATATTTATATGATCGGAATGAACAGATTAGAGACATTAGCTGTTAGCAGTGTTTCAATTTAAACAATGATTTATAAGCATGGTTTACTACAGCTAATTTAAATCTTACCTCAAAACGTTCCTCAAATTTTCTGAATCCCTCCATAATTGATGCAGTATGAGTTGAACAGGGTATATAATGTCCAACGGTTCCCAAATTCCAAATTTAACTGTCGTTAAAAATTTGCGTTACTTTTGAAGGTTGAAACACATGACTTACTAAACTACAAACTATAAATTGTTCAAACGAGAGTCTTAATCTACCCTTTCAAACAACTGAAAAATAGTCACAAACTTATATCGAACTTTCACCACTGAGACCCAAATGTCATATAATCACAATTAAATATCTTTATGGACAGAATATACCATTAATACCATAACACAGGAATGGTTAAGTACTTTATTCGTAAAAAATTAACTTTTCAGAACGGCCTACATTTATGGTCTTCTAAACTCGATTAGTAATGAAAGTAGGGAAGTTTATTGTGACATTGTGACTAATGCTTAACCACACAGCTAGCTAGGTCCCTCTAAAAACTATATTTTCACACTTTTATGGAGAAGACACACAAATCTAGCTTAATTTTATTTTGGACTTGGCTCGTGGCTACAGTAATTTTTCAGTTTCAGATTCACTACTACTACTACTCTGTTTAGTGTTTACCTACGCAATTCGCAGACTTCCTACAATCCAACACATACTCACCAAAGAAGAAGTACTATATTACATCTATGCGATTCGCTCAAGCCACTTTTGGATATTATGGGCACCGTGAAAATGGGATCTACAGCTGTTGCTGCCATCGTTTACACAATATGAAGTATGGGATTCTTAAATGAATAGTTTAATCACTATTCCATGATCAAACACCAAAAAATAAAAATGCTTAACTGGTACTAATTTTAAGGGATTCGAAAAATTGCGTTTGCTCAATTAGTGTTAGATTTAGTTATAAAAAATTAAAAATTCTTTATCTTTAAGCAAGTATGTTAGCATATTTCATCATAGTATAGAAAATTTTCATATTTATTCTGTTTGACTTCATTTTGGGAATTTAAAGGCACCTGTTACATATCCGTAAGTAGGTTGCGTAATTTCATAAAATTCAAAATCCTTACATGTGGAGTTGTAAACCACCAGCACCTGCTCACTCACATATAGAGGCAAAGTCTTTACTTTTGTGTACATGTTTTGCACTGCACATGACTTTCAGAAAGGGAGACAAGGCGGGGATATCCTTGAGTCTGTGTTGAAATTCTTGTCTAGAGAGATAAATATTGTTTATTTTGTTTTAGTGGAAAAATTGAGAGATAAATGAAGGTTTCAATATATTTGCATAGCACATCATGACAGACTAGATTAGCCCTATTTGCCCTACCCATCTCTAATGGTGTATAAATTGTAAGTGTTTACCTAGTTTACCATATATTTTCTATCAGCTGTTTAAATAAAGAAATCTGGAAATGAAAAATAAAGCAATCAATCTAAATGTAAATACTGTAATTTAAATGTGTATAATCGTTGTTCCAGTATTCTCTAGCTTTCAAACTATGTCAGGAGGGGGAATACCACCAGAAAACGCTGGAGGAGGACTTCCTGGATGGACTGGACTTACTGGAGGCCCCTCTAATAATATGACATCTACCACAGCGACCTCAGGAGACCATGGTCCAGGGCACTCCTTTTTATCTGCCGTAGTTGAAGTAAGGAACATGGAACATTCCCTGTTAGATCTGCTTAATTCATTCCATTCTGGTGACCTTAGTGCCTTCGGTAAATTCAATGTATTTATCTTGATGGAAATTGCTTTGGGGATTAATTTTCCACGAATATAAATTAGAATTTTTTAATGCACTTCTATAGGTAGCGGCAGGTCCTTAGAAACTATGGAGGCCATCCGTGCGAAACAAGAACGACTTGCTCGACTCCATTTTGATATCGGGGCCCCAAAGGTACCGTATACATTTCTGCCTCCTATTCATTTACCGCATATAGTGTTAAGTCCATATGCAACAATGCAACTATAACTGATGGTTAGGATAGAAAAAATCAAATTCATTTTCGAAATTAGATGAAAAAAAGCATCATGACAGACATGGTCAAGGTTCAAAGTTTTAACAGCGTCAATTTACTTCCCTATCATAGCATCATGCATGGAACACACTCCAGTAATCTAGCTTCATTCAGACAAACTTACACTTACAGTTACACAGTTAATGTGTATAGACCATAGAAATAGATATAAGACTTAATGTAGACAGCACGAACTTCCATATTAAGTACAGTCTATGAAATTATTGTTTTATAGTTAAACAGCATAAAACCACAAGAATTTAACTGAATTATTTGTTGTTGTTGTATGCGTTTATTTGTTCACTGAAGTAATTTTAAACCAGATAATGAATTTACAGCTACGACTAGTTAAAAATAACAGCTAATGCCTGTTTCTATGGTCTAGATTGTGCTAGTTGTTATTTAAACTCTTCTCTCTTTTGTGGATTGAATATGATTGTAAAATCAACCATGCGTAGTAAATAAATTCTGGACTAAAATTAATTTCAGGGTCAACAAGGAGACTCAACAAATCAAAACTGGATGTCAGAAGCAGATCAAAATAACCTAGTCGCTGGATTGAGAGAGCTGTCAGTGGAAATTGAAAAGTTACATGAAAAGTCAAACTAAATCACAAAAGTTTTAGTTCCTCTAAGCGCAATTTTAACAAAAATATCCACTTATTTTATACTAAGTTTGCGTGAATATTGTAAAGAATTAGGTGTATGAAAATTAAAATACTATAAGTTATTTCAAACAACAAATTATTCTAACGTTTCTAGCTTAGATACTTTTCAAATTTTATATCATCACGGTCTCGAATTATAATATAATCTACTATTCTATCATTCAAACTACCGAACATAGTCAGGAGACCTTTCTACGAGGTCCAAGTAAGGATAATGGGGGTGGAGGAGGAGGCATAAGAGCCATTTCTGAAGGATCTGGTTCGACGGGCAACGGAGGCTGAATTTCAGTCGAATTTGATGAACTATTCGCATGTACCGTCTGATGAGGATACGACATGGGTCCAATCTTCTTATCCTCAGGAACAGTTTTAAGATAATGGGCAGGCTGAAAGCTGGGTGGAGTAATTGAAACTGAAATAGGTTGTTTATTTGCACCAGTGCACACGAGCGGTGGATTCATTGACGGCCCCATGTCATGGGCAGCATTAGCTGCAGGAGATGGTGCATTTGGAACTAGCTCAGGGTTCGGAGTAGGCAACAGCCCCAATGATTGCAAGCAAAAGGCGGCGGCATTTGCTTTGGCAAGCTTTTTATTTCCCGTAGCCACACAGGGTTGATATTCTACTCCGTTGACAATTACCTTATATACAAATTGTTTTTTATGAGGGGGGCCATGTTCAAAACAGAGTTCAAAACTTGGTGAGCCCCATCTTCGTTTACTAGTTAGTTCCATCAGAGCGGACACTGGATGCTTTCCTATAATCATTCAAAGGGGAAAAAAGGGTATCGTAATAAAATTGTATCGACTTCGAATCGACTTTATCATTATATCCATGCAACAATTAGAAATTTTCGAAAAAGACCCCTCACCGCTCAAATCAAACACACTAGGTAATGCAGGGCCCTTTCGTAAATCATCAATTGCAGAAAGTCCTTTTTTATCAGTCTTCACATCTAATGATAACGGATCAGTGCTACCATCTCTATTTTTTCCCAGTCCTTCACCGGGAGTCCATCCCATTTTTTGTAGTAGATGCATACCCATGCCGCCCGAAACAGCTTTGGCAGATCTTAGTTGATCCTTTCTAGCCCATGCTTGTGGGCCACTAGCCAGTTCATGTGAGGTTAAAAATTTGGGCTCTAAGGCTTTAGCATTAGCCCAAGATTTCATCTGCAAGTAAAATAAAGCATACATTTGTTACAATCACGCACGTGCCTATAGTTAATTTAACATTTGCAGCAACACAATGAAGGATCTTACCAGACTTTGGGCGTTCTCAAGTTTCATTTTTGCCTCCTGGCACTCTGGATTCTGCTGAAGTTCTCGTAATGCCTTTAATCTTAGTGTTACTACTTCACTTATATCAACAGGAGGAGCTGCTGGAGGATCCAGCATAATTCCTGAATCTTCCTCGGGAACTGGCGTTGGTTCTATCGTGCTCATATCTTCTGTTGCACCGTCCGTAAGTGCTAAAATTCGACTGGCGGTTTCATCATCTCGAGCAGCAGCCGCTTCTGATTCTTCAGCTGACATTTTATCAGGTTGAGGTAAAGACCCAGGCTCATTAAGAGGTACAAGGCTAAATATGAATAAAGCAAAAATTAGATGTGTTAGGTTGTTGAATTTATTTTATATTTATATTTTGAATAGAACTGGCAAATAACTAGCCACTGACTAACGCACTATCAATTAAAAAAATTAAATACTCTTACCTAGTTTCAGTTTTGCCTTCTTCATCTTTTTCAACAGGTTTCCATTCTAACTCCTTTATCCTATGCTGAGTGCCACTTGAAACCGGGAAAACTCCTTTCAACACTACGTTGGCTATTGCTAACTCCTGTGGAGTTCTCACAGGTAAAGGAGTGGCATTTCTGATATTCAGCGTAATTTGAGGCATAGGTCTTTCCTTCACAACAAATGGATGGTGGATGAACGTAGACCCGTCATCGTCATCACTCCCATCCGAAAAATCACATGCATCTCCAAGAGCATCTTTTTCTGCTAATTTTTTGCAGTAGTCTGTGAGCTCCTCTACACTTTTTCCTCCAGCACGGATAGCAACAATTTGATCAGTAGAAAATATGTCAGTAGGCATACATCCATTTTTCATTAGTTTTGCTGCATTTTTTCGAGCAATTTCTAAAAGTCTAGGTTTATCAATAACATCTTCTGGATTTCTTTCCCTTGACCGGGATCTAGATCTTGACCATGATCTTGATCTGCGACTTCCTCTTCGGTTATAGGATCTATTGCGATTATGGTCTCGTCTTCCACTGTTTCGAGTTTCAGCAATAGTCTCATCATAACGATCTTGGAATCCGAAGCCTGTTCTGGATCCCGCATATCGCCTTGTTGAACTGTCAACAGGTTCTGTGTCGTAATTTCGTGGTCTATCTCTACTACTATCATGGTAGTATGCAGATTCTTCCCTATATTTTTCTTTCTCCCGTTGCCATTTTTCATGATATGAGGTAAAATAAGAGACAGTGCTTTTTGTTGCAGGACTACGGCTACGACTTCTTCCACGCTCGCGAGGGGGAGCTCGTCTTAATGCGTTGTAATTATTGTTATTTCGATTATTTGTATTCCTAAAGTCATAGTTGTCCTTGTAAGAATGCCGGTCTCTGGAACAATGCTCATTATAGTCTCTACGAGTCGAGCCCTCTCCGACACTTTTGTGTCTCCCTCGAGGAGTCCTGGAAGACGAAGTGCTGTCAAAGCGGTCATTCTCATATTCATAGTCCTCATTTGACCTGCGCCTATAAGATCGTGAAGAATGGCGACTAGAGCTAGAAGTAGAAGGATGAACTTTTTCAGGAGATAGTGATCTTCTACTACTGCTGCTGCTTTTGGGTTTGTAGCCTAGTAGTAAAAACTCATCTTCATCAAGTTCATATTTATTATATCCTTTTGATTTCTTGTGACGATGGGTTGCTTTCCTTTCTTCTTCATCTAGTATTTCTCCATCTTCTACATCACATGTCGAATTCGAGCTCTTTGATTTCTTCTTAGACTTTGAGGTTCTTTTGTCGTCCTTGACTTTCTTTTTCAGGGACTTTTGTTTTCGAAACTTTTTCAATTCAGCATCTACGTCATCAGAAGAGGAATGACGCTTTCGTTTTTTTACTTTACCACATTTGGTTTCTTCCCCACTAGAATCCGAACCTTCATGAGACTTTTTCTTTTTAGATTTTTTATCTTTACTTTTCTTGTGCTTCTTCTTTAGTTCCTCGCTTTCATCAAAGGAGGTGTTGAATGAGCTGAAAAGTTCGTTAAGAATATCCTTAGATGTCTTCGACTCCTGATCCTCAGCAGCAGTGGCATTTGACGTAGGAATTTCTTCGGCCATTTTTTACTTCGCTCTGGGGATACACGAGTATTACATGCATAAATAGGAAATCCACGCCGGTCTTTACAGTACGAAATGAAGCTGCAAAAGTATTAAAAGTTTAAAAATTCACACATAACTTCAAGTTTAAAAGTTCATATATAACTTCATGAATCTGGAACTATATAGTAGAATAGAAATTAAAATTTGCAACTGTATACAAACTATTGAAACCTCCAGAACTTCTTTCCTAAAGTACTTACCCCTACTAGACCTACATCTGCAAAGGCCAGAGATCAAAAATCTCTTTACAGCGCTAGAAAAATGGATGAACACAAACTCCTACACTACTAATGAGCGGAATGGCTAATGGTCAATTTAAATAAACAAAACGATGTTACTGTTTCAAAAAGTTCGTTCCCCGCCAGAGATGAGAGAAGTAACTTCGTGCAGGAGACAGACGCAGGCGCACACAGACTCACAATACAAAGAAGACTATTTGCAAAACACTGGATGCACTAACCTAGACCACCACACTTATTTTTTTAATTATTTTGATTGCTTATCTTTATCACGACGACATGTGTTCTTTTTCTCCATCCCGAGCTGTTTATACTTCAGCATAGTATGAGCCATCGTGAGACAAACAGATTTTAACGCGGCCAACGCGGGGAATGGAACAACTGTTCAAATAACAAATTTATTTTTTAATTTAATTAAGTCAGTCATCTGAAGTGTTGCCAGTGCCAGTACATTACTTGATGTGTTTGATTTGTTAATTAAATTAATCAACCTTGTTTCACGAGCCACGGATCAAATTTAAATTGGATTGGAGTGAATTTTATAACGAGTTTAACCGATAGTGAAGTGTCATCTTTTAAACGAGGAGTTTCGTCCAACTTCCTGTTGTCAAAAACGGTTAACGTCAAACTATTTCCTATCATTGAGTGAGAAACCTAACACCTTTTTCGAAGGGATTGCAGTATTTAGGGAAAATGTTCAAAACGCCACCACCACCGACACCACTCACACCACTGCCGCCTCAAAACCGTAAAAAAGTTGAAAGGAATTCCGTCTCCAAAGAGCGGCATGTGAGATTTAATTTCAACCGAGAACGACGACTCGATAAGGCTCCGCCCGATGTATAGGAGCTCCG
>Ga0210040_10004064_pt1 | contig 19342 bp, 12 predicted proteins | sample CryGeyCG12114_NA_FD_185462 | JGI IMG/M metagenome (GOLD analysis project Ga0210040, IMG submission 185462) | Groundwater microbial communities from aquifer - Crystal Geyser CG19_WC_8/21/14_NA (SPAdes) (version 2) | ecosystem: Environmental > Aquatic > Deep subsurface > Groundwater | place: USA...
AAAGATATTATCAAGTTTGGCAAAAATGCTCACAACAAGGAACAAGCGACTTCTCTCCCTCGGTCCTAGTTTCTTTCTGTTCTCAGTTTTCCCTTTTTGGATGGAACAAGCTCAAAATCTCGAACAACCACTACTGACTACTTACTTACTTACTTTACTACACTGCACCAGCTAACTATAACTAACTAAATGCAGCTGGAGCCCATGAAAAATGTCTTCCACATTGCCTTTCCATTGTGAATCCTCCTAGCTTCCTGTATAAGCACACAGTTCGTCGAGAACCAAAAAGGAAGTTCTCTCTCTCACCAAAACTGTATCTCTACTGTTTTCTCGTGTGAATCTCACCACTGTATTATTCTCTTGCGTCGACGAGCAAACCGAATGGAATATATGTATGAGAAGTGTGTGTATGTGTGCTACTCCTCCAAAAGTTCCCTTGCCTATTTGCTTGTGCCTTTTGTTCCGCCGTCGTATTGGCACAAAGGGAATGATTATGATCATCTTATGAACGTATCGATTGTTTCCCTTCAGAACTCATCTCATGTTGTAGAATATGTGAAGTCAGGAAATTGCTTTCCTTGCAGTCTGTCGTTTTTCTCTTCCAAAAAAAAGCTTGCATGCATTACTTACTAGGTTGATATTTGTATGGGATGACTATGACTTGCAGCCGGAAATGACTTATTGGCTTCAGATAGATTTGTGCCATGTCTTTAGGATTGCTGTCTTTCTTGTGCGCTACAGCGTAGAGACTGTGAAAAATGAAATTCCTTCATCCATGTGTGTGTGTGCTTGAGATGATTGTTTTATTCCATGGGCAGGCGCGGGAGGAAAGAAATTTAGGTGCAACAAGAAGTGTACAAGATTTTGCAATTTACTAAATGATCCGTGCAAGCAGTTTGCACTAACTAGTCCTCAGTTAGAATCCTAGTTAGTTAGCTAGTTAGTTTGGTTACGTTTTAAGACGCAAAACGGGCCGTAAATAGTAATTAAAGCTATCTATAGTGAAAATGTTTGTGTAGTGTTTTGAGAGTAAATGTGTAAATCTTTGTTTATGGGTAGGTAACAGTGCAGAAAACTTTTCTTCACGCTTGGAGCGGAATGTATTTATACCCAAATATTTGGCGCTACAATTCTACGAAATATACAAGGAAAGGAAATTAATGTCGTGATCTGAATGCTGAGTTAGTTTCCTGTCGTTCCCACTATTTATGAACGAGGGAATTTGTATTTAGTTAGTTAGTCTCAAGAAATACTATAGTTATATAGTTATTGAACAAGTTTTTAGGAACTTGATGCGTACATAAATTGAGAATAAATAAGGAGCTAACGGCCTGTGTATACAAGCACCCCAGAGTCTCCAGAGCATTTTAATGCGCATTGGACGAAATCGAAACTTGCACATTATCTTTGATTGAACGCATAACGTAGACTTTGTTGTTCGGGCACGATCCATTTAACCGGAAGCATTCCATTCTGTAGTAGTTGTGTAGTCCAGTAGCATTGATAGCTAGCTAACTGTGTGGGATAAATAAACTGTAGTGAAAGCAAGTAAGTAAGCAAGCAAGTAAAGAAATGGAAATGTTCAAATCTCTTGCTCTTTTCCGGAGAGCTCAGAAGGTCAAATTTTTTGGGTACACTCGTTTGTCATCTTTGCTCTGCTTATAAAATGGAACCCAAACAATTTATCGAATTTCTCTCTTCCCTGTGTGCATATCTTGGCTATTGGGTTGTAGTAATGTTTTTATAGCAAATATTTCTGCATCATCACTTCAAACTTATGTTATAATGTATTTTTAAATTGTTGCTGGAAAGTTGTAAGTTGCAAAAGGGTAAGCAAAAAACTATCGGCAAGGAATTTCGATTTTGCATACGCTAGAAAAGTTTGGGCATTCTTAAATTGAGATTTATACAACCAATTTACGAATCTGAACTCGTTTGACCTGAGGTTATGAAATACTTGGCAAGTTTACATACGCACAGAGTTTAAGTTCATAAGCAATTATTAGGAGGAATATAGAATGCAAAACAAGTGTAGATAAAGAGAGTTTTTGGCAAACATGTTGCGAGCAGGAGCGTTTCCTTTTTCATTTAATAGACTGGCTGACAGATTGGAGCACATACTCCAGTTTGTTGCAGTATGCCAGTGAATTTAGTTTACTACTAACTAGAACTACATAGAATCACACGGGGTCTGTCCGCCCATTCTATAGACATTGCATACGCAGGCATATGAATCTTGTTTGCAAAAATATATTGCTCGTACCGTCAAAGAATACAGGAGAGTTTTCTCATCATTTTTTCTCTGCAAAATGAATGTCAGCTCAAATATGATGTTGAGCTGACAGAAACATTTTCTCGCAAAAAATAATACTGTCTTTTACATAAGCAAGAGCTTAAATTTATTGTTCCTCTGTAAACAAGCAAGAAACTAACTCTTTTCCATCCTTTTTATACAGTAATAAATTATATGGATTTTCTGTCACTACTTCTGATTACATTTTATAAGTTGTTAAACCACAGATACGCGAAGAGTTAAGGCTTTATTTTTGAAAAACCATCAACTTTGCTTAATCAATAGTAAATATTTCTTACTTTGTCAACTATAATTTACTCGCAGACAAATGAGAATGGATTAATCATTATTTGAAGCTTACCAATTAATCATGTCATCTAAATAAGTCGTGTTCTGTTAAAGCGGGCAATAGTTTGTAGTATTTCTAATAAGATTTTGGATTTTCATCCTATTTAAATATTTACTTACGATTACGATCAGATCTGTTGCTTAAGTCAAATGAAGCTAATTTAAATGAACTAGACTCATGGAACGGTAGGTTTGCTTTGTCTTATGTAGCTTGTAATTATTTAACTGCACCCTCCAGATGCTACAATATTAGAATTGACTGAATTTCGGTTTCCTCATTCCAAATCAATGGACTGTGAATACTTATAGGAATATTCATTCCTTCTTATTATTTCTCTCGCCTCTTGTAATTACCTAAGAGCACATTTTGTTTGACACAGCAGGGCTTTATGGGAATTACTAAAGGATTTATGGCACGTAATGAGTTTTCCATGTTACATACCAATAAAGTACGCGCCTCACAGAGTCAAGTAAAAGTCTTTGGAACCAAAAGGCATATATTTTCATCCATCATGCTCTGCATTTCATTCATGTTAACAAGCAAACTATTGAGATTCATTTGTTTTGTCTTGCGTGAACTGTCAGTTATTAAAACAAGAGCCCACTCTCTCTAGTCTCTCTGGCTGCTTTGCTTTCCTTAGGCGTCCATATACATCTCATCACGGTCTGCATACACATTAGATCCTGTAAAGTTTGCTTTCACTTTCCTGTGATGAATGATCTAAGGAGAAAGTAGTCAAATCTTAAAAAGCAACTAACTACAAACCAATTTGTAAAGATTAGTTTTGCTGCTGCTGCACAAATAATTGGAAAATTATACGAGTTTACACTAGTCGCAACTGGTACGTAGTGAGTTGTTGAAGTGCAGAAAGCGAGTTAAAAGCAATATTTTCCATTTCAAAAGAATTAATAAAGACTGATCATTTGAAGAGCTTGAAATTTGTATTATAAATTGACTGAAAATCAATATTGAAGCTCGTTAGGGCATTAAATTCAAAGCTTCTGTATTTTTTACTACTTCCGAGAATTGAATCCTAAACTGTTTTAGAGACCACGTTGCTCATGCGTTGATCATAGACTTGCAGCTAACTATAGAATACCTTTTAAATTAGACAACGGCACTTAACAAAACTAATCTATTAGTATCACAACACTGAATATCTTGAAAGGAATCAAGCTTAAAAAGAGCTTAAAGGCATTTCCTAATAAGCATTTGTGTAGTAGAAGAAAGTTGTCCCAGCATGGGATTGTACTTTAGCATAGGGCTCATTTGTATTGCTAAAACGAAGACTGAGGACAAACTTCTTGTATATCTATAGATAATATGCAAAAGTTTTTTGTTTATGCTTTCGCAATGCTAATGCAATTCAGGCTAATGAAAAAACAAAACTTGAGCATTTTTGTTGACAGTACAGCGATAATTATTATTGCCCGTTTTCACTTTAAATGGATTCACTTGATAGTTTTAGCAATTTAATTGTCACATTCGACCTTTTCTGCCAGAGAATTTAAAGAGAAAAGGATTTCTTAGTATTAGCTCCTCAAGACGTTTCGTAACTCCTTCAATTACTGAAAGGTCCAACTTTCACTCTTGAAAAGTTTTTTAAGCAGTCAGTTCGAAAGAATACACACTCATGTCCGACCTTGTAACTTGACTATTATATTGGTAAGAAAAAGCCAAGTCTTTCAAACTTTTCATGTTTCATCATGTGCAGTGAAGAAGAGAGAAAGTTTATTCTTAGAAAATAAGAAATACTCTATAGGCTTCAGTCCATTCGGCCTTTTTGTCCAGTCTGACTAAATACAACTAGCAACTATTTATGTGTAGTTAGTTAGAAATGAAAGGAAATAGATCGCAAATCAAAACTTGTCCTATTCATAATATATGTTCGTTAGTTAAGAGCACGTGTACTTTCTATGAAAGGCTCTTTCAATTAGAATCAGAGCTAATTATTTCCTACACTGGATAATCTTTGAGATCTTGGAGACGACAGAAATCTTTTCACCCGTTGTGCAAGCTTTTATTCTCTCCATCGTGTACTACGGAATTATGGATTTAATATTTCCAAAAGTTAGGCACGCATGATTTTCCATCTATCCATGCCTTCATTGATGAAAAGGAGAATAGATTACACGGGAGCAAAAACAGGGGAAAAAGTGCACTATCAGCTCCATAGATGGAACTCCCTATTCTGTTTGCCACTTCCGACTCGGATAACTTTCACGGTATTTTCGATCAACAGAAGATTACTTTGTTACATTCGCTACATAACCGACATAACCTGAAAACAACAAACTCACTGATTTTTATCAAACTTACAACTTATGTTATATATAATGTCACATGTGTTCATATATTTCACACGGCTGGAAACGTTTTCAGAATAAATCCTGTTTAATTTACGTACAGTCAGTCAGTTCAAGGCCCTGTTTTTCCGAAGTACTATTTACTTGTTCATGTTGTAAAATGAATAGGTTGCGTTTATAAGGAAATTCTGATGAACTTATAGTTGCCCTTTCAGTAATCAGAAACCTATCCAGTCTCATGCGAACAAAATTTGGAACAAATCGCAATAGACATGCATTGAGAAATGCAATAATTATATGTCTATGTCATACGATAAGATAAAGCGTGGGCGTAGTTTTGTAGTCGAAGTTCTCATGAATATTGAATCGATAATGATCATACAAAAGGAAAACAGTAGTCAATAAGTCTCGTGACAAAGTCAATAAATAATACTCAAGTGGACATGAATGGGAAAAAAATATTATTATCGGCTACTCTATACAGAATAATAACTTGACATAATGTCAATAATGTACCTGTCAGTCTTGGGGACAAGTCAGATGCTTAAATTTTTAATATGGGATGGGCGGGAATGAGAACTTCGCAGTTAGTTGTCAAAAATAAACGATTATTCCAACCACCCAAGCAAGGCAATGTAATTTTTTAATTTTTGTTTTCACGTACGGCAAGCTTAATCAAGAGAAATGTTTTGAACAAACTAAAACTAACTAATGTCTCTCACGTGGAATTGATTTTTTGGCTGGTTTTCTGATGATATCAATGAGAAGTTTGGGGAAGGTTCAAGGTTTTTCAATGTGAATTTCAGTGTGCCAACTCACATACTTTATTAAGTTTGCTTTTAAAGGACAAATTCCTAGAGATTTCCATGTTTCCAGATGTAATAAATATGCAAATACTTGACGCCAGGAGCAAAAGCTCCACTTTTGTTCTTTCCGTCGTGGAGTGAGTGAGTAGTACAGAATCGCTGATGATAACCAACCAGTAATTTAGCATACGCATGCATAATATTTCTAGCTCCATTGTTTGGGTGACATGAAAACTTGGAGATTTCACTAGAATGTAGTCAGTCAACAGATTCAATCAAACTTGAAGTAAATTGGCATCATATAATTTGCTGACAATTGAATTGTGCCATGTTACTGGCCAAATGTGGACATAATTGTGTAAGTTTTATAACGTCTACCGGATGTAAACAAATATATTCATGCATGCACAAAATACGAATAAAAAATTCACAAATTGCTCCATCGAGGGAAATCAAAGTATACTAAGCAGTTAAGATCATGCTAAAGGAGATATATTTTCTTCTTTAAATCACCAAAAAGCCTATTGTTGAGCAAATAGAGAGAAGACTATTTACTTTCTGAATTAGGGAAGGTTTAGAAAGAGTGTATTTCATATATAGAGAGTCTATTGTGATGGCATATAATTTCTTTGATGCTCTTAAAAATTAAGGCTGACAAAGATATTGCCGAAAAAATTCTTTGTTGAATTACCTCTCGTCGATAACTTAATACCTCTGTTCATTTTTTACAATCTGACGAGCGGTGATGGAAATCAGGAAAGATTTCTCCAAAGCTTGATAAACGCTCTAACAATTACATCAATTTAATGGAATTAGAACCTTTAGAGAAGCTCCCATGATTTTCCACTTCTCCTCTTATCAGCTTTTTTCATTGTTAGTTATTGAGTTCATTATTGATAGTGGGATGCGACAGGAAAAGAATGCTTTTGCACGCTTTAAAAGCAAAGTCCGGAGACTCATTCGTCCAGCAGAGTAAAGTCATTTAGTCTGGCTGCAATCCGTCTTCATATTTTTCATGTCGTTTAGAAAATCGACTCCAGGTGCAAGTTTTTCTCGATTCAAAAAACCCATGTTTTACATGAACATATTTTCCATGCAAGTCTCCTATGGTTCGAAAAAAGTAGCTTGGAAAAACTTGAGCAAACAAAATTGTTCTAGCATCCCAAAAATCTACAATCCCATGAGAGAGTAAAAAACCTCTTTTTTTTCCTGTACATAATTTTACCATTAGAACGTTTTTACACTTTAGTTAGCTTAGTTCACCAAAGGTTTCATTTTATCAACTACTTAGCAAAAACATAAAGCTTGGAGGCTTTCCTCTGTACTTACGGACAACTTAGCAATTTTAGCATTAACTTTTATGGCAAAGTTACAAAGCTTTTACTGTCTCATAGTCTCGTCCTTGTTTTCCGCCGCTATTCCACTTCCATCCCGCAAGCCTTTCATTCTATTTTTTGTAGTGTACAATGCCGTTCATAATATTTTTCATTGCGGTGAATAAAACTTCAATGTGTCTACAGAGGACATACAGAACAGTATGAATTGGCAATTTGATATGAGTTTATAATGAAATGTCTTATTCCCATTCCGTTTGCTTCTAATTTGAAATCCTAAACTGCGTTACATGCCTTTTTTTTCAAATAGGAATCGATCTTTGTACTTTTAGCTTTGCGGGCGATCATAATTCTGCATCAATCTTTGTAATTTCATACCGCCCCCAAATTGTTTGTGACGTTCGCTGAAAGTTTAGAACACAAAATGTTTCATTTGCTTTCAGAATGTTGCAAATCCAGTAAATCCGTGAAACCGAAACCGAATACTCTTTCTGACTGGAAGTAATACTGCCACAATTTCCAGCAATGAGGTATGCTCAAAGCCGTTTTATTGATTTCCTGAGAATTTCCTATCCGACCTGCTGAAACTAAACTCTGTTTTCTATACCGTTGCAAAAAAAAAATATATTATATCATAGCACCACATACAAGACATATCCCCTGGCGATTTTATCTTGTCAAAGTTGTCAGGAAGGGTTTCCACATGAGATGAAAAATCCTGACCGAATGTCGAGGAGCCCCAAAAAGTGAAGGCAAGTGTCAAAACCTTATTGTCGTTGTTAGTTATTTACTCGAGAAATTTTTTTGTCATGTGCGCGCTATTCCCACAAAATTTTCCAATAAGCTTTGAGCCGAAATTTTTTTTGCTTGTTTCAATCCAACAAAACAAACTAATTTCGCAGTTTTCTCCCTATTGAACTGAATAAAGCATTAATTTCGAAATTATAATAATTATATTGAATAGGATGGGGCCCAATCCCACGTCACTTACTTGGTCGTATGGTATTCACAGCAGGTCTCCATGTATAGCATTATTGGCAAACAGACTTGTTGCAATAAGTTGACGAATAAATCACCCCAGGTTTCATTATGTGCTCTGGATAGTCAGCAAGTTATGAGGATGGAAAATGGATAGAGTCCATTTTCCATCACCTTTCTCGACTCCATTCACTTGTTTGGGCAAAAAACACTCACCAGGGGATTCGACGTTCCGATGATAATGCTATAGGTAACTGTCTGACTGTGGATTGAATTATGGTTTGTGTGCCGAGTCCTAGGTACTTGAGATTTGATACAGATCATTTGTAAGTGGGATAGAAAAAACAATGGAATTCTCAGTTGGTACCGGGGGAAATGAATTTTCCAGTCGAGGAATATAATCATCACCGCATGGGATCTGGAATAAGCACAAGGCTGTATTTTTGTCCATCATTTTTGGAAACTAACTGGAGCTGCTTTTGACACAGGTAAGATGAGAAAGAGAACTTACAAAACCACAAAATTGTGCAGTCCTCCGTACAATTGGTAGGCACAAAATGATGAATGGGTAAAATAGATAACTACGACTACTACTGTCAGTTATATGCAGGAAAAAATTGGACCAGTTTAAAAGATAAAATTGTACGCGTTCGTCTAACATTTATTCAGGTTCAAGGAAAGAGGCCTACACATTCGGATGAACGAATTGTCAGCATGAAATTCTGTATGCATAATAGTCAATAAAATTTCTTCCCATTCTATTTTATTTCCCAAAGGATTTACCTTGGAAGATACGAGCTAGTATGCAGGCATTTTTATGGAATAGCAAGACTGAGTTGATAAGAACCGGTGAAGGAATAATAATAGGTAAAACCATATTTGGATCTTTAAGAATGCTACCATTGTGTTCAATAATTGAATTAGGTAGATATTATTTTCAAATAAGTCCAGCTCTTTAATCTCACTCGTTAGATCATTGTGCAATTGGAAAATATAGTACATTTGAAGTACAGTACGGTCACGGTAATACATTATCATTGCAGCAAATATAGTCTACTTTGTATGACAGCTATTTAATTTTTAGTGCATGGAGAGAGCAGCATGAAATATTGAAGCTCTTCATGTTTTTATCTTAATCTGTATTAAATTATACTTACAAACATCTATACAAATTATAGTTTTACATTAAGACATAGATTAAACAGCTGTATCTGAGATTGTATATTGACAATTTTAATACAAAATGACATTGATATCGTTACATTCTCCACTTCAAGAAAGAAAAAAATGCAAGTAAGACGTGACTCAAGTATAAAATATGATTTTACGGAGAAACCGAACATTCTCACGTGCATGCCTACCAGATATATATCGTTTTATGAAATAAATTATTGCTAGGAGCCATTTCAATCAAACAAGTATAATTAGTTGGCTTTAAACTTTCCATCACACAATAACACTAGAGTTTTTATGCACTTAAGAAAGCAGAAACTAATACAACTAACTAACCTAACTAACATTTAAGTTTTTCAAATTACTTTTACTCAAGTAGCAAGGCATGCTCTTAGAGAACTCCTTTTAACAACTACATAGAAAATCACATACGAGTAGAGTGGACTGTCCGGCTCCACTCAAGAATAACAAATTATAATGGAAAGAAACCTTTCTCTATAATATTGATGTGTGGACTACTCACCCATTTTTTCCGTGTCCGCACGTGTGCCTGGATTTCAAAACGAGTTGCCGTAAATTGACTGGGCTCCAACCGTACTGATGAAAAGTTACATGACAGACCATATTTTTCGCCAGAAACAATATATAATCCACTGTCTTAAACTAAATTACGTTTGAATTTTTTATTACCTCGGTTATAAAGATAATCACTTTAGCTTTCAAGAAGCCTTCAAGTGCAATTTGTATTTCAGTGAAGAAAAATATTCAAACTCCCATCATTCTAGCGACTTTGTATTCACGTTAAATAATTTATACTTTCGTAGCTTCGTAGCTTTTTTCCTTAGAATGTTGGCTACCAATGGTGTATGTTGTACAATACACATTTACACATTAATGGAAATTAAAATACTTGTACCTGTCCTACATACAGGAAAAGTACGTATTTCTGTATTCCGTTCTGTTGAGCCATAGCATACCAATACTCCGACTGGATTATTTCTGTGCAACAAGCTTGTCATAAAAAAACACGATTTACACTTCCTTTCTTTCCCTCAATCTTATGAGCCAAGATATGCGTCCATTATAAGCCAACATTAGAGATCCAAATTACAAGGACTAAAACTAAAAGGAAAGTCAAGTGCCCAAGACATGGAACATTATTGCTCAATGCTGGGAGAAGCTAACAACCTGTAGGTATAAGGACATGCCTATGGCAATGTGCTCCAATTTCAAAGACAGTTTTCTCGTGGAGCCCAGCTATCCGTCCAAATATGAGACGTACGCTGTATTCATTCGCTGTATACATTTCGTGCGCCAGATAATGATTATATTCTTTGTCCACAATAGTTACTATTTCATGACTTGTGTAGCAACGCAATTGTTTCACCCAAAATGGAAATGCTTTCACGTTCAAACTTCAATCCATATTGCATAAGGGAACAAAAGTACACAACCAAAACAAATACAAAAAACTTGGCAACTAGCTGGCTTAAAACAAGCATTTCCATCAAAAAGGATTCTTTTCTTCCACACTTTATATACACAACAATCAATAGTATCACACGGTGCTTGTACTTCGCATCTTAACAATAGTATAAGTTAGTGCGAGAACGTCATAAAAATATAATATTGAGTTCCACCTACTGAACAATGTCTACCCTTTTGATTGGACATTTGTTGTTCGCCTGGAAAACTACAATAGTATTTTATTTATTTTTTTATTTGGTATCATGCTGTGCATTCCATCTAACTAATTCGCTTGTATAAATCTAAATCCGCGGCTACTTTTTACCAGTCATGCCTAAACAGAAACTCATTTGTTTGCTAGTTAGTTAATCAGTGAGTTACATGCAACAACTATGAACCGCTCAAGTTTATCCCATACACTTGATTATTATTATATTGCTTGTCTGTATAGAGATTTGAGTTCGCCCGACGTCCCAAATAATATTCTGATTGGTAGTGCCCAAAACACAAACTGAAAAGTACGAATTTACATTAATTAGAACAGCAAACAAATCCAAAAGCGTACAGCAAGATTAAAATCCGGGAATCCTACATGAAAAATAATGAAAATGGTTTGCAGTGTTCTAGTTTACATATGAAAAAATCAATGGGCTCCCACACTTTGGAGTAAACATGTGGGACGGATGACATAAGTCCACTCACAAAAGTACGTACTCAAGGCAAGTCCAAGCACGTGCTGTTGGTTGCAAATGTTTCAATAATGATTGAAACCATGTTGGAAATCACATTGGTTTGTATGCACACATTCTTGAAATGGCTAACAAAGTGTAATACACACAGGGAAATCAATACACAATACGCTAGATCAAACAATGGAGCTAGAAATTTACATATGTGGAGTGCACAAATCATTCTTCTGCCCATCTAAACAACACTAACCACTATTGATTTTCGTTTCGCCTTTCATGGAGAGTGTAACGACATTGTCAAGTTTAGTTAGTATACAAATACCAAGTCATATAAGTAAGTGAATCGTTGTCTTTCTTGAGTGGAATCAAATGCATAGCTGTAGAAGTAGTTTTACATACATTTTCATTCTGTGCTGCATAAACTTTCCCTCTCATTTTTTTGCTAAGTGCTTGGATGGCGTGGAATAGACATATGTCCGTCGCACTCACTTATTCTTTGTCTTCCTGTATAATGCAGATTAACTGCTGTCATGGTGGATACCACATTTCCCATATCTGTGAGTCTAATGTGCACGTATGCATCCATTTGAAAAATATTGAAAAAAAATGAATAAACAATCCTTACAGGAAAGTTTTCCTCCACTCTCTCCGCGATTTCGTAACAACAATATAAATTCACTAACAAATGAAGTGTTGGTTGTCATTCCCAATTGACAATTTTGTCAATTGGGAATGACAGTCTAGAAAAACCTAATGCAAGGTAGTATATGATTACAATTTAGCAATGGAAATTATGAGGCTTTATCTAATGCATACTACTCGACACTGTGAAATGTTTTTTTTTCAGCAAAAATCATTTGGAGAGGTGAGATACTCTCACGCTCGCTCATCCATAGAAAAGTGATGCTTTCAAATAATTTTACCAGCCTGCAAACTTTTCAGAAACAAAACTGCATTGTCACTATCGTAAAACTGCCACCCACACTTAAGTGCAACTCTCTATACCATAGGTTCACATCAACCCTCCATCTTCACCTAATCCAATCCGTCAACACATCAAAATAGGAAACGAAGACACAAAGATCCACAAACTGACTAACTAACTAACCAAAAGCCGTCATCATATTTTAAATAAAAACAAACCCGTAACTATAAGCTCATACATGATAGTCTCCAGTGAAAGTAAATGTTACATCCATTTCTTCTCATTTGCACTCCCATAAAGAAGACAAAAAGTCAAAAAAATCCAACCAAATCGTGCACTCTTACCGCTTTATTCTCATTCTGACCATACACGAAGCTCATTTCTTTGTGCCTAACTTATAACTCTACCATTTAAATGCTATGTGTTCTTTTGAGTCTGGGCTGGAGCAGATGGAACGTCACTTTCACAACTCGCCTTCCTAGTAATAGTATTATTGCTACTACTCTTATGGTTACGACTACGGCTACCACTACTACTGCTTGCACTGGCATTGTTACTTGCTGTGCTGTGTTTCTTTTTGGGACTTCTGTCACCCACACCATTGGTTGGACTTGAGTTCGTATGATTGGGAGTTGTAGTAGTGTTAGCACCAGGAACAGTGTTATTGCTACCACTAGTAGTAGTCACAGTAGGTTGAGCACTTCTTTTGACAGGAACAAGTTGTCGACTTTTCATAAAACTTGTTAACTGGTCTGGAATCTCAGCAAGTACTTCTTTGGCAAGTTTCACTTTGGCCAGATGACTTGTGCCATCATAACTACTGGACCATTTGCCCACCACTTCTGGGCAGATTGTAGCCATCCACGAGAAGGAATCACGATAAGGGACAAATTGTACAATGTCTCGTTCCGCGTACTTCCCTTCATGGGAGAGTCGCACTATGTCACCATCCAAAATATCCATAGCAGCAAAATTTGCTGTGCCCACGCCAATTATTATGATTGACAGAGGCAGTGATGAGGCTTCCACTATAGCCTGGAAAAAAACAGAAAAATGAGTTTATAGATAATATGTCGAGTTGGTTGGATTGGGACAAAGGAGTTTGGTTAACTTTGGGAAATCAAATAGCTTAAAGCTATTTAATTTACCAAAGTTAACCAAACTCCTGAAAGATATTATTAACTAAAAGTGTGTGTTACAAGCAGATATGCGCAGGAAAAGTGAATTTAATAAAATCTAGAACTCATATACCTAACTAACCAACTAACTAAAATTCTAAAAACTTTCTCGGTCGTTTTCAAATTCACAGAAAAGAAACTTTAGTCAGTAATTAAAAAAGTGTTCGATTCACAGCAGGTAAAAAGTTTACCTGATTCAGATTCAACCGTAATCAAAAATTTACGGTTAATTAATTATCTTTGGACTAAACTTGTCGATTTAATTACATAAGAGAGGCAAGTTCCTCCCTAAATAAGGTTCTGTCTGCAGGGAGTATGTTCTTATATGTAGTGCAATGTAATCTGGAATTTACGATAAGCACTGGGAATTGGCATAACTTTTAGTTATAGCATGAGTGGAGAAAATGAAACTTTTTTCATCATGTATTTCTTACGGCTGTAGTATCCGCCATATCAGTTATGATGCCATCAGTTATGATCAACAGTACGTAGTAATGCTGGCCATCTAATTTCTCTCCAGCCATGGACGCCACATTTTTTATAATGGGGGCGAAATTCGTAGGTCTGTGAACAATGAGATAGGCATGTTAGGAATTCATAGACATTTATTTCAAGCCAATTGGTTCCTAACAAGAAGCAACTCTGCTGTCTCAACTTTCACTCACGAACGCGTACACGTCACTCTCATAATAGAGTGGCTCGTTCGCTATGAAATGGTGAGTTCCTCTCAGTAACTTTTCTTTTTGCATTACATTCAGCCCAAGTTATCATGGACAATCAATTTAACTAGCTCGAAAAATAGATGCCAGCCATGCAATGGGCATTGTGGTTAGCTAGTTAGTTAAAAGGCAGTAGTTAGTAAGTCACTTACCCGTATAGTTGAACTTGACGGATACATGCCCTGGAAATAAGAGGCAGACAATAATTTACCTTCAAATTAAGACATGAACAGCTAAATATTTTAGTGGTTTCGTTTTACAACTCAATTTCTATATAGATTGTTATCGAGTTAACTCGATTGTCATACTACATTCAATTCCTCAGCATGCAATGTGTAGACGTGAAATAATTTGTATTCTTAAGTCAATAACAAAGAAAAATATAATTTGACAATCGCCATATTTTCTTGCACGGTGATTGAGACTGATATCGTTTAATGGAAGTTTCGTACATTTTTTTCGCAGTCATAGTTAAATTGGAACTGACTTTGTTTAATGGGAAGAGTTTAAAAGATTCATTGCACAATGACAAAACCTGTTTGATAAGAAACCTAGGAGCTCTATTGAAGTCTGTTGACCCAATGAAAATTAATTGCACGTTATGTTTCACCGCGTGTTCCCCTAGCTCACTCACTCACTTACGTTACATTAGTATACGGGGAATGCATTGAATTGACTTTCTCCTGTGAGTGTCAATAATTTAGTCCAAATGCTCATTCCTCTCCCCATGCAAACTTTATGAACTTTCTATTTTCTTGATCACACGCAATCCTAGAACTAGAAAGACCCCAGTCTTTTTTTCTTGCTAATTGATAATGAACTAGTTTTCAGCGAGTATTTTTTCAGGATATGAAAAACATGGGGTTCTTGCATAGTGACAGTCTAATTAGTTATTTTAAAAGCTTTAAAGGTATGCACACATTTTAGTTGCTGACTATAATTATTTACGTGACAAAATTTACCGTCACGTACACATTATTTTATAACTGTCTCTCCCACTCTAATTCATGCATGTGCATTATAGTATTATGCTATAAAATGACTGGTGTCGAATATCATTGATTTATGCAAAATGCTAAACATAGTTTCCAAGTGCCAAAATGCTACAGGAAATTAAAGGTATCAAAATTGCACACCCGCCAAAGGTGAGGAAAACAAAGTATAATCTGAAACTTTATAGAGAAAGTATAAATTATATACGGGAAAGTAAACAAATATGTAGTTATAAAGATATCAAAGACCTTAATCCGATCATGTGTACCCAATGTAGTATCCTTGCAGTCAGCATTTTCTTATGCCATCTGATTAAAATGCTCTTTGATCTTACTTATTTGCATTAGCAAGGCACAGAAAAATGGATATTTCTTATTTGACAGACTGAGCGATCAAAGAATTTGCAGCTAACCAGGCGCTTTATAAACAACTATATTGCTGGCAGGCATAAAGTTCAAATAAAGTATAACAAACTGAATAATATGGATTGTAGATTGATACCATCAGCATTAATTTAGTTACCCGTCGTTTTGGTAGAACGCACTGAATTTATGCATCGTATATTTACATCTTGTAAGCAACTGACTGGGGGCAAATAAATCCTTAGCTGAGAGAACTAATCTACTGCTGAAAACATGGCTCATGAAATGTGAAAGAACATTACAACAACCCACGCACATAAATCACCCGAATTTTGTTTTGATACCGAATGAACCTGGGTCTAACTTGATTACTACTATTATAAATTACATGACGTTTAAGCTCATATTGCCCTCAAATTGACCATTTATTAGTATTCTAGGCTGTAACCCATGCATATTAATCTCAGTCTGTAACATCTATCAACTGTCAACAAATTTGAGCTTTCATGAGCCTTTGTTTTTGGTTTTTTCTGCTGAAATTTTTCAGCCGTTTTCTTGTTTATTATTATGTTTTCTTAGTTAGAGTTTAAACTTGACTTGTAAAAACATACTTATTGTCTCTGAAAATCACAGTAAATATTTTTTTGTCTTCTCCAGACACACATTATTGATTTTTCAGGTAAAAAAACAGAGATTCTCATCAAAAAGTTAGTAAGAAAAGTTGGACTGTGTGTTATTGACTCACCTGTAAGCTTCAAGTACTCCTTCCACACCTTTACAGTAAGGCGAGTCACTAAAAGTGACAGGGAACATGTGGGAAACTTGGCTATTTGGTGGGATCCGTGCACCGAATCCATAAACAGGGAACATCTTTGTTTGATCATAGTCCTGAATGATTTCTCCCACGGCTTGGATCGCCTGTTCATATGGGTTTGTCCTGTTGGCAATCGGAGAGATGTGATGAAGCGTATTGGGCTCGTTAGGATTCCCATTAGAGGCAGTGAAATCAATAGCAAAGCAGCAATGGATCTGAGTGCCTCCTGAAATGTACTCAATGAATGTGTAGATGGGAGAGATTTTCATTGTAACCACTTGCAGGCTCGATCCTTTTGCCTATGTGTTCAAGCAAAGTATAAACTTCATTTAGAATCGCACACACAAAATGTACTCTATAAATGTAGCAACTAACTGACTATAACTGAAACTCTATATGCTTTTCAATATAAACTTATCTCAAGCTTCAATTAATGACTGGGGAAAAACAAACTCCAGTAGGGGATCAAGTGTTTGTAAACTTGACAATTAATGGGATCCTCGTAATTCATATAATGATCCAATTACTGCTCGCTATGATATAACAACACAAATAAGTAAGTGAGAAAGTTAGAAACGCAATTATTTGCAGTTATCACGATCCGACAGCATTGGATTTAAAAAGAAAACTATACTTTGCAGCAGTAACTAGCATTATTATTACAGTCATAGTGTACTAACTGTAAAGTAATATAGCTAAGTTTGAGATAATAATAGTTGGGGTCCATCTTCACTACCTAACGAAACATAAATACGCATGGCTCAGATCAAATACCATCGATCCCGTATGCAATTTACGTACCATTCCTGTTTTGCCGACCAGTCGAAGCTTGCCGTTCTCGGAACGTGCCACCTGCATCTCATTCACGGTGGAATGCACAAATCCCAAAGAGCTGTGATATCCATTGAAGCCCATGCGGAAAAATTGGAACTGCAAACCGCGGTTTCTGTCCGCACCACAGAGAGTTCTCATTGAGATTGTCACTGGGTTCCAAATGGGACTGTCCCCTTCAGCCACCTCACTCCGGTATACGATTGTGTAACTACCAGACTCATTGATTTTGGACAGAATGTAAAAACTTCCCGAAGGGATCAGACAGCACCGGCTTGTTCCACCCATGTCATGTCCTTTCAACTCCAATGTCACCTAATCAGGAGACACAAAAGCGTTGCGGTCATTTTTCCATTAAACGGGGAATTATTGTCACTGATCGCATGTCTCAGTGATTCTGATGGTGCGAATAGCGTCATTCTGTACTTTTATGGGCAAGATAGCATGTAAATGAGTTGAGCCGGGGTGTTGCTGTGATTGACAATGAGAAAGAGCTTAAAAGTCTGAATATCCAGTTGTGCACCTTCTATTTTTCTTCAAAGCTATGCAGTGCATGTAAATATGAAAATTAACTGATATTGGTTACAACGAGGAAAATATTGTTTTTCCAAATTTTTTGTAAACATAAGGGCATTTTGTACACATAATTAAGCCTTGAGTAGTATAATAATTGGTACCTATAATATGATGAAAATACGACACATTTCAAAGCAGAATTGTAAATTTACAGCAGCACCGTTATAACTAATAACTAACACCAACCTCCAGCGATATTCGTTAATGGGTTAAATTTCAGAGTACGTAAAAACTGCCGAGTTTTTTTCTACACAGCTTTCTGCATCGCTCAAAATCAAAAGAAATCTGAGAGCAAAATAGTTTAGTTGTGAAAGCCTGTCCTCTACACTTAAAATGAAGCGTATATGCCCACCTACTCATAAAGTAATTTGAGCTCAAAGAAACTTTTTTTGCACTTATTTACTAACATACTTTCCACCGGACAAAAAGTTTATATAGTTTATGCTTAACTGTCTGTTGCAACCCTTGGGATACAAATTAATGACATGCACTTTACAATATGTTGTACAAAGCTATCTACCTACAGACATGAAGCTGATGTTACACACACACGAAAAGAGTAAATTCCTTAAAACCCGTTTTCAGTACCAGAGGGATCAAATTTGGACAAATTTACGCATTTTTCTTCAACAGATCATCTTTTCTGTTGCGTACTAAAAGTGAAAAGTTACGCTTATCCAAAAACTACTCTAGCAAACCAACTAACTACAAACTATAGGCTTTTACTTGAATCCTATCAATTGCCTTTCAGACTGACTTTCACTGGAAAGAAAGTTGACCGTAGCATGACAGGATAGTGCTCGCCTGTGTGTGCTTTACAAAGTCTAGTTCATGGGCTCGCGGATCTCATAATATCATTACCATTGTTCCTTTTTCTCATTTACGAAAAGGACTCACAGAGTTCAAATCCACAAACGTGATGAACAAGAAGAAGCTGTAGCACTACCTAACTAACTAACTTGTCTACTTATTCCATGATAAACTTATCTTTTGGTCTATTATTGGTGTCTGAAGAAGAAGAAACATTTCTAGTGAAGTTTGCTGTTGTCATTTGAGGCACGGATTTATATTTTCTGCTCTTCAGATGTGGTAGCTTTGACATAGCCATTCTGAACGGTCTTCTGGATACACAATTTATGTATTGACTATTCTAATCAAGCTGCGGAAGATTTTAATTACTCTGAAATTATTGAGCGAGCTGTCTATGCGGGCTAGTAATTGTCATGTTTGTTCGTATTGGCCTGAGAATGGATCAAAGGAAAATAAATAAATATTGCATGCTCCAAGTGGAATCCTATAGTTGTAAATTTAGTTAGTTAGTTGGCAACTAACTATACACAATTTACAACTATTGGGTGTGTATAGAACTGAACAATAAAGCAGATTAGCAGCCATGTATGTACAGATGAGAGTGGTTGAGATGAGAAACTTGAGTGGAATTCCCAAACTCTTGTTGTACGGAACCAAATATAAGTTTGCATTTGTTCTCAAAGTGGTCTTATGGTATGTTGTTGGTTGGCTGGTACAGTAAGAGTTTCATAAGTAAATA
>Ga0210040_10004065_pt1 | contig 19339 bp, 19 predicted proteins | sample CryGeyCG12114_NA_FD_185462 | JGI IMG/M metagenome (GOLD analysis project Ga0210040, IMG submission 185462) | Groundwater microbial communities from aquifer - Crystal Geyser CG19_WC_8/21/14_NA (SPAdes) (version 2) | ecosystem: Environmental > Aquatic > Deep subsurface > Groundwater | place: USA...
AGGCGCGCGGCAAGGGCGACCCGGCCGGTGTCGCCGCGCCGCTGGAGCAGGCCATGGGCCACCTTCAGGCCGCGACCATGTGGATGGCGCAGAACGGCATGGCCGACCCGAACAACGTCGGGGCCGGCGCGGTCCCCTACATGCACTTGATGGGTTTGGTGAGCTTGGGTTGGATGTGGCTCAAGATGGCCGAGGTCAGCGCGCGGCTGGAGAACGAGGCCGGCGAGGACGCCAGCTTCCACCAGACCAAGCTGGCGACCGCCCGCTTCTACGCCCAGCGCGAGCTGCCCAAGGCGAGCGCCTATCGCGGGCAGATCGAGGCGGGTGCGGAGAGCGTCATGGCCTTGCCGGTCGAGGCGTTCTAAGCGCTTCACACCATGATCGATCTGAACGGCAGGCTGGCCCTGGTCACCGGCGCTTCGCGCGGCATCGGCGCGGCCACGGCGCAGGCGCTGGGACAAGCCGGCGCCCACGTCATCCTCGTCGCGCGCACCGCCAAGGCGCTGGAGGACGTGGAGGAGCGCATCCATGCCGCCGGCGGCTCGGCAACCATTGCGCCACTCGACCTGACGGGCACTGAAGCCGTGGCCAAACTGTCCGAGGCCGTGGCCGAGCGGTGGGGCAAGCTCGACCTGCTCATGCTCAACGCCGCCATGCTGGGCAGCCTGACGCCGGTGCAGGACATCGATGCGAAGGAATACAGCCGTATCCTCAACATCAACCTGCTCGCCAATCTGGCGCTGATCGCCGCCTTCGACCCGCTGCTGAAGAAGGCGGAGCAGGCGGAGGTCATCGGGGTTACCAGCTCGGTTGGCGCCAGCCCGCGGGCGTTCTGGGGCGCCTATGGTTCCAGCAAGGCCGCGCTCGAAGGCCTGCTCGGCGCCTATGCCGACGAGACGGCCTATCTCAAGCGCTTGCGGGTCACGATCCTCGACCCGGGCGCCACCCGCACCCGCATGCGCTCGCTCGCCTTCCCCGGCGAAGAGCCCGAGGAGGTCAAGCCGCCGGAAGTGGTCGCCGAGCGGGTTCTCGCGTTGCTCGGCGAGGAGCGCGAGACCGGCGCCCGCGTCCGGGTCGACTAGCGCGCCGCGGCCTCGTCGAGCCGCTTAAAGAAGGCGGCACGGTCTGCGCTCAGCTGCTCGTCCGTCGCCTTTGGCCAGGCACCCACAGCGGCAATCACCACCCGGCTGCTCGGATCGACCCAGATCTGCTGCCCGAAGATGCCGCTGGCGCGAAAGCCGAACGGCTCGATCCACCAGAAGTAGCCGTAGCCGCGCCCCGGCTGTGGAAACGGCTGGTGGATGGCAGTGGCGTCCTTGACCCATCCTGGTGCGACCAGCCCACGGCCGTTCTCCACCACCAATTGCCCGAGCCGGGCGTAGTCGCGCAGCCCCATGGATACGCAGCAGCCGGCGACCTCGCGCCCATGCTCGTCCACTTGCCAATAGGCGTCCGCCTCCATCCCGTACGGCCGCCATACCCTGAGCGAGGCGTAACGTGCGATCGGCATGCCCACGGCCCGGGAGAGGATGGTCCCGGCCAGATTGGTCTCGCCGGTGTTGTAATTGAACTTGCTTCCCGGCGCCGCCGCTCGGCCGAGTGTCTTCATGTACGCGGTGATCACGTCCTCTTGTTCCGGCACGGGTCGCGCGAACATCTGGGCGACGTCGCTGTTGGGATCGGTGTAATCTTCGTTCCACTTGGCGCCCGAGGACATGGTCAGCACCTGGCGCACGGTGACGCCGTCATAGGCACTGCCCTTCATCTCCGGGATGAAGCGGGTGACCGGATCGTCGAGCCGCAGCTTGCCCTCCTTCGCCGCCGCCCCGAACAGGGTGGAGGTCAGCGATTTGGCGACCGAGAAGCTGGTCCAGCGCTGGGTCGGCGTGAACCCGCGCGCGTAGCGCTCCAGCCGCACGCGCCCGTCCTGTAGTACGATCAGCCCGGCGACGTTCTGGGCAGCGATGAACTGGTCGATCTCCGCCGCGCTGACCGGCAGCGGACGGCCCGCAGCAAGCGGCCGGACGCGCCCGCCGGCCTTGATCACCACCGTCGGGAACAACTGCTCCATCCGGCGGAAGTTCGCGTCCCGCTGCGCCTGGTTCCAGAACAGCACCTCCGCCCCGGCTCGCCGGAGCGCCTGCCGGCTCGCCGGATCGGCTGGCACCGGGCGCTGTGCGGTGGCGGGCGCGGCGATGGCCAGGGCGGCGAGACCGAGCAGGCGCAGGTTCATGCTTGTTCCTCTCTGACAAGGGTGACCTGCGCCACGTCGATGCCGTGCCCGCGGAAGCCCCCTTCGCAATACATCAGGTAATAGCGCCACAGTTGGTGGAACCGCTCGCCGAACCCCTCGAGAGTCCCGGCTCGCTCCGCTGCATCGTAGCGCTTGCGCCAGAGCCGCAGCGTCTCGGCATAGTCGAGCGCGAAGCCATCACGCTCCGTCCACGACAGACCGCGCTCCGCAGCCAGCGCGGCAAACCGCGGCTCGTGCAGCAGCATGCCGCCGGGAAAGATGTATGTCTGGATGAAGTCGGCGCTGGCGGCGTAGCGGTCGAACAGCTCGGGCCGGATGGCGATGAACTGCAGCGCGGCGCGGCCGCCGGGGCGCAGGGCAGCGGCGATCGCGTCCAGATAGGCGGGCCACCAGCGCTGTCCCACTGCCTCCACCATCTCGACCGAAGCGACCGAATCGTAGGTGTCACGGTGATCGCGATAGTCCTCCAGCCGGATCGTGACGCGGTCGGACAGGCCTTCCTCGGCGATCCGCCGCTCCGCCCAGTCCTTCTGCTCGGTCGACAAGGTGAGACCCGTCACCGTCGCGCCGCGCCGCGCCGCTTCGATCGCCAGCGTGCCCCACCCGCAACCGATCTCGAGCAGCCGATCTCCCGGCTTGAGCTGCAATCGATCAAGCAGACGATGGACCTTGCGCAGCTGCGCGGACTGCAGGTCGTCTCCCGGCCCGAACCGCGCGGACGAGTAGGTCATCGTCGGATCGAGCCACGCCGCATAGAAGTCGTTGCCGAGGTCATAATGGGCGGCGATGTTCTCGCGCGCCTGGTGCGGGGCGTTGTCGCGCCACTGGTGGGCGAGCCAGTTCACCAGCCGGAACGGGCCCTTGGCGCGAGCCGTGCCCGCGAGGCTCTCGGCGTTGAGCATGAACAGCTCGAACAGCGGCACGGGATCGGGCGACGACCATTCGCCGCGTTCCCACGCCTTGTACCAGCCGACGCTGCCGGAGGTCGCCAGCCGCACCAGCGCCAGCCAGCTGTGCAGATGGACCACCGGTTCCGGCCCGGGCGCGTGGAAGCCGACGCGGCGCTGCTCGCCCGACGGCAGGGTGGCGTGGATGCCGCCCTGGCGCAGGCGGTCGTGCAGCTGATCGACCACCCGGCGGAAGGCGGGCGACGCGACCCGCCCGAGCAGGCCCGCACCCGTCGCGAAGGTCCGATCGGCCTGGAGGAGGTGCGCGCCGCGGGAGGCCATGCCCCCTCTTAGCCTTGGGCGCGCGCCTTTCGAAAGGCCAGAAGCGCACGTTCACGGCCGTCACGATGCCCGATCAACGGTTCGGGGTAGTCGGCCGGCGCAACTTTCCGCCCCCACGGATCGTGGATGTCCTCGTCTGGCAGGTGCGCAAGTTCCGGCACCCAGCGGCGGATGTAGTCGGCGGCGCCGAACTTCTCGGACTGCGCGAGTGGAGCCATGATCCGGTAGAACGGCTGGCTGTCGAAGCCGGTGCCGGCGATCCATTGCCAGTTCTGGCTGTTGTTGGCGTAATCGGCGTCGATCAGAGTGTCCCAGAACCACTGCGCTCCCCGCCGCCAGTCGAGTAGCAGATGCTTGACCAGGAAGCTGGACGTGACCAGCCGCGCGCGGTTGTGCATCCAGCCGGTGATCCACAGCTGGCGCATGCCGGCGTCGACCAGCGGGTAGCCCGTACGGCCCTTGCTCCAAGCGGCGAAGTCCGCGTCGGCAACCGCGCCGGTCCGATGGGCAAGCGCCAGCGGCCGCTGCTCGCGCATGCCCATGTCCGGGTCGGCGAGGATCACGGAACGGGAGAAGTCGCGCCAGGCCAGCTCCCGCCGGAACTTGTCGCCGCTTCCAGCCCCGACCCCATGCCAGACCTGGCGGGCGCTGATCTCGCCATGGTGGAGGTGCGCGGACAGGTTGGAGGTACCGACCTCGGCGGGCAGGTCGCGGCGGTCGGCATAATGTTCGGCCTCGCCTGCGAAGCGCTTCAGGTGCTTGAGGGCACCCGCCTCACCCGGCTCCCAGATGCCGAAGCCGGTCGCCCAGTTGGGCCGGGTCGGAAGCAAGTACCAGTCTTCAAGCTGGTCGCTTGCCGGAAGGCGGTCGGGCGCGGTCAGTTTGCGCGGCGCCGGCTCGGGCTCCGGCGGGGGCAAGTGGCTTTCGAGCGCGCGGTAGTAGGGGCCGTAGATCTTGAACGCCCCGCCGGACCCTGAGCGGATGTCAGACGGTTCGTGCAGCACATCGCCTTCGTGCACGGTCAGGCGCTGCCCAAGCTGCTGCTCTGCCTCCACCCACCACGGTTCGTAATGGCGAGTGACGTGGATGGCGGCCGCGCCGGTCTCGTCGGCGACCTGGGCGACCACCTCCGCGCTGCGTCCGCGGCGGAGAACCAGCGCACCGCCGCGCGCTTCGAGCTCGCGGGCCAGACTGGCAAGGCTGCCGTGCAGCCACCAGCGCTGCGCCCCGCCGATCCGCCACTCGGCGGGGGTCTCGTCGTCGAGCACGTAAAGGGCCAGCGCGGGCCCGGCCGCCGCAGCGGCGGCGAAGGCGGGCTGGTCGCTGAGGCGAAGGTCCTGGCGGAGCCAGACGAGTTGCGTTTCGGCCATGGTCAGCCTTCAACGACGAAGCGGGCGGATCGAACCATGCGGTCGATGGGCGGTATGCTAAGGCCGCAAGGGCACGTTGAAGCTGGAGGAACGGACCTCGCGATCGGAGCCGGGCAGGCGCAGCTGGCGATAGTAGCGCTGGTCGGTGAGGAAGGCGCGCCTTCCCTCGTCCACGACCACCGGCATGCGCGACCAGTAAAGAAAGGAGCGAACCTCGCGGCGCTCCCGCCGAGCGCGGATGAAATACGGATCATCAAGGCCGAGCGGCTGCACCGCCGCATCCACAACCAGGCCGTGAGCCGGATCGAAACTGCCGGCGCCCCACCGATCGGCGCTGCGCCACGCCAGGCGCCGGTCCCAGAAGGCAAGCGGCGGCGGGCTCGCGACGATCAGCGTCGGCTCAATCCCGCGCCGACGAAGGGCGGCGGCCATGCTCCGTTCGGCATGGGCGCTCCAGCCGACGTTGCCGGCGATATAGAGGAGCAGGAGGAGGCCGGCGAGCTGGGCCGGGCGTCCGGGCTGGGGCTCATCGCGGCGGTAGCGGCGAGCGGACCAGGCGATGCCGGTAATCAGCAGGACCAGGTAGACCCAGTCGATGATGAAGATGGCGTTGGCCGAGTACCAGCCATTGTCGAACGGGGTGAACAGGTTGACCGCATAAGTGGTCAGCCAGTCGAAAAAGGGGTGGCTGAAGGTGGCCAGCAGGGTGGCGAGGAACAGGGGGCCTGCCCGGAACGGCGGCGTGCCCGGCTTTCCCGGGCGCCAGCGATCGTACAGCCACAGCAGGCCGACGATCGCGGCAGCCAGCAGCGGCGGCGCCCACAGCGCGTGGGTGGGACCGCGATGAAAGGCGATGTTGTCGACCCGCAGGAAGAACGGCGCGAACACGTCGATGTCCGGCGCATTCGCACCAAGGATGCATCCAGCCATGGCCAGCCTGGACGAACGCTTCAGCCCCATCTGCCCGAGCAAGGCTCCGGCGAGGCTGTGCGTCAGGTTGTCCATCAGCGCGGAGTGGCGAACCAGATGTGGTGGCGCGGGCCCTTGCCGTTGGCGCGGGCGCGGACGACCTGTTCTTCCACCCGGAAGCCGGCGCTCGCCAAGGTGCGGCTGAAGCGGGCGTCGGAGGACGCCGACCAGATGGCGAGCACTCCTTTCGGCTTCAGCGCTTTCGAAGTAATCGCCAGGCCGCCCGGTTCGTACAGCCACTGATTCTGCGCGCGGACCAGAGCGTCGGGTCCGTTGTCCACGTCGAGCAGGATGGCATCCCAACCTCCCGACGCGATCTCGTCGGTGACGTCGCGGAGCGCCACGGTGACCCGAGGATCGTCGAGGCAGCCGGCAGTCAGCGCCGCCATGGGGCCGCGCGCCCAGTCGATGATCTCGGGGACCAGCTCGGCCACCGTGACCCTAGCGTCGGCCGGCAGGCTGGCCAGCGCGGCGCGCAGGGTGAAGCCCATGCCATAGCCGCCGATCAGCCAGCGCTGGCCCTGCCGCTTGCCAAGCCGATCGGCGGTCATGGTGGCCAGCGCCTCTTCCGAGCCCGACTGGCGACTGGACATCAGCTCCTCGCGCTCCAACAGGATCATATGATCCTCGCCGCGCGAATAGAGCCTCATCTCGGGGCCGTTTGGGATCTGGGCGGACGCGATCAGGGTGCGCGGAATCATGCCGGCACCCCGCCTACCTGACGGCTATTCAGCGCGTGGTTCCTTGTCCACCATCCAGCTCTGGCCCTTGCTGACCAGGGCCTGGAGGTCCGGCTGCTTGCCAGCGGCCACCGTGTGGTTCTGCTCCAGCACCGCCGCTTCGAAAGTCGGCGCGGGATCGTCGTAGAGGACGCCGAGCGCGACCGGGAAGCCCTGCCCCGGCATTTCTATAAGCAGATGGGCGAGCATGCGGTTCTTCGGATCGTGGACCAGCACGGCAGGATCGTCGCCCGCCACCACCCGCAGGCTGAGCGTGTCGTGATCGAGCGCGATACCCTTGGCGCCGTTCGCGAAAAGCAAAGGCTCGCCGGGCTTCAGCCACAGCTGCATTTCGCTGGCGACTTCCCGCGCGGTAAAGGGGGCGAACACGTCGTCGTTGTAGACCACGCAATTCTGGAAAATTTCCACGAACGCCGCGCCGCGGTGGGCGTGGGCGGCCTTGAGCACGTCGGGCAGGTTCTTGTTCACGTCGATGCCGCGGGCGACGAAGCGGGCACCGGAGCCAAGCGCGAACGCACAAGGGCGCGCCGGCCGGTCGACGGAGCCGAACGGCGTGGAGGGCGAGCGCGTGCCCGGGCGGCTGGTTGGGGAATATTGCCCCTTGGTAAGGCCGTAGATCTCGTTGTTAAACAACAGGATTTGGCAGTCGAGGTTGCGGCGGAGCACGTGCATGGTGTGGTTGCCGCCGATGCTCAGCGCATCGCCGTCACCGGTGATGATCCACACGTCGAGCTCGGGATTGGCGAGCTTGATGCCCGTCGCCACCGCCGGCGCGCGACCGTGGATGGTGTGGAAGCCGTAGGTCTCCATGTAATAGGGAAAGCGGCTGGAGCAGCCGATGCCCGACACGAACACGGTCTTCTCCCGCGCGACGCCGAGGTCCGGCATGGTCCGCTGCACGGCCTTCAGCACCGCATAGTCGCCGCATCCCGGACACCAGCGGACCTCCTGGTCCGTCGCCCAGTCCTTGGCGGTCGTTTTCTCGATCTGCGTCAGTTCGTTCATCGCCACAGCCAGTACAGAAGAGCCAGGATCACGACGAGCATCATGATCAAGGGGAATGGATTGATCGGCTTCACCGCGCCCTGCCCTCGCGGGCAATGCTGCCGTCGTCATGCCCTGAGTCGCCTTCGGGCAATTGGGTCGTGTCCGCGCGGAGATTACCGGGTGCGTTGCCGTCAAGCGCCTCCACGATCGCCTGCTCGATCTCGGCAATGCGGAACGGCTGGCCGCTAACCTTGGTCAACGAACGTGCGTCGACCAGATACTGGTCGCGCAGCACGGTCTTGAGCTGGCCGGCGTTCATTTCCGGGACGATCACCCGGCCGAAGCCATGCAGCAGCTCGCCGAGGTTCGCCGGCAGCGGCCAGATGTGGCGGATGTGGACGTGGGCCACGTCGGCCCCGCGGGCCCGCATGCGCCGCACCGCCTGGTGGATCGGGCCAAAGGTCGAGCCCCAGCCGACCACGGCCAGCGCCGCACCAGGCTCGCCCAGGCAGACGTCCTGCGCCGAAATGTCCCCGGCAACGCCGAGCACCTTCTGGTGACGCAGGCGCGTCATCTCGGCGTGGGCATCCGGCGAATAGTCGAGGTCGCCGGTGCCCGGGTTCTTCTCAATCCCGCCGATCCGGTGCGTGAGGCCGGGCGTGCCGGGCTTGATCCACGGCCGGGCCAGCCGCTCGTCACGAGCGTAGGGCAGCAGCTTGCCATCGTGAGCCCGCGGAGCGTCGCCGTTGGCGAACGTCACCGGGAACGGCTGGTAGACGCTCATGTCCGGCACGCGCCACGGCTCGGCTGCGTTGGCGATGTAACCGTCCGTCAGCAGCATGACCGGGGTCATGTAGCGGGTCGCGATGCGGCACGCCTCGATCGCGCAATCGAACGCGTCGGACGGCGAGCGGGCGGCGATCACCGGCAGGGGCGCGTCGCCGTTACGGCCGTATACCGCCTGGTAGAGGTCCGACTGCTCGGTCTTGGTCGGCAGGCCGGTCGACGGCCCGCCGCGCTGCGAGTTGACGATCACCAGCGGCAGCTCGGTCATCACCGCCAGGCCGATCGCTTCGGTCTTGAGCGCAATGCCCGGACCGGACGAGGAGGTGACGCCCAGGCTCCCGGCGTAGGATGCGCCGAGCGCCGCGCAGATTGCGGCAATCTCGTCCTCCGCCTGGAAGGTCGTGATGTCATACTCCTTCAGCCGGCTGAGATGGTGCAGCAGCGGCGAGGCGGGGGTGATCGGGTAAGAACCAAAAAACATCGGCAGGTGTGCCAGCTGGGCGCCTGCGACCAGGCCCAGGCCCAGCGCCTCGGCACCGGTAACCGTGCGGTAGAGGCCGGGCTCGGCCGGCGCAGCGGCGATGTGGCGCGGCTTGACCGCGGCGCCCATCTCCACGGTCTCGCCATAGGCGTGGCCGGCGTTGAGCGCCGCGATATTGGCTTCGGCGAGTTGCGGAGCCTTGGCGAACTTGGTCTTGAGCCAGTCGACGATCGGCTCGCGGCTGCGGTCGAACATCCACAGCGCCAGGCCGAGCGTCCACATGTTCTTGCAGCGCAGCGCTTCCTTGTTGCCGAGACCGAACGGCTTCACGGCATCCATGGTCAGCTGGCTGATGTTGAACTTGACCAGCTGCCACTTGGCGAGGCTCTCGTCCTCCAGTGGGTTGGCGTCGTAGCCGGCTTTGGCCAGATTGCGTTGGGAGAACTCCCCTTCGTCGGCGATAATCAGGCCACCTTCGCGCAGCGCTCCGACGTTCACCTTCAGCGCCGCAGGGTTCATCGCGATCAGCACGTCGGGCTGGTCGCCCGCGGTCTCGATGGCGGTTGAACCGAAGTTGATCTGGAAGGCGGAGACGCCGAATGTCGTGCCCTGCGGCGCGCGGATTTCGGCGGGGAAGTCGGGAAAGGTCGCCAGGTCGTTGCCGGCCAGCGCCGTGGACAGGGTGAACTGCCCGCCGGTCAGCTGCATGCCGTCGCCGCTGTCGCCCGCGAACCGGACGACAACGGCCTCCTGCTGCGGATCGGCGGTGGACTCTTCGGGGGTCAGCAAGTGGGTGGCCGTAGCCATCGGTCGTCCTGAGGATGTGGGGTTCGACCTTCTAGCGCCCCTGGCGCCGGATTGCGAGTTCGTCGTCATGCGTTAAGACGCAGCCATGACCAAGCCGTTCATCCGCCCCGACGTCCAAGCCCTACTTGAGCAGATGAACCGCGCCGGAGCCAAGCGCGCGGTCGATGTCGGCCTGGCGGAGGCGCGCAATATGATGCACGCGAGCCGTGCGCTGCTCGACGCACCAACTGGCGACCTTGCGGTGCTGCGGGACATCGCAGGCGGCCCCTGCCCGATGCGGCTGTTCGACTCGCGGGCGGACCGCGGCCCAGGCCCGGTGATGGTCTTCTTCCATGGCGGCGGCTTTGTCCTCGGCGACATCGATACGCACGAACCCCTGTGCGCGGAAATCGCCCGCCTCATGGACGTGCCGGTGGTTTCCGTCGGCTATCGCCTCGCGCCCGAGCACCCCTTCCCCGCGGGGGTAAAGGACGCAGTCGCGGCGGCGCGCTGGGTGGCGCACAGCCCGCCGGAACTCGGGCGGCAGTCGACGTCCCTCGTGCTGGCCGGCGACAGCGCTGGCGGCAACTTCACCATTGTCGTAGCCTTGGCGCTCCGGGATGAGCCGGCCGAAGTGCCGGTGCTCGCTCAATGGCCAATGTATCCGGCGGCCAACCCCACTGTCGGTTATGCCAGTCTCGCGGACTTCGGCGAAGGCTACCTCCTCTCTCGCGACAGCATGCACTGGTTCGACCAATGCTACGCGCCAGACGCGAAGGACTGGCGTTACGACCCGTTGCACCAGAGCCAACGCGGGATGCCGCCGACCCTGGTCGTGACCGCGAGCCTGGACCCGATCCGCGACCAGGGACGGGCGTATGCCGCCGCCTGTGCCCAGGCCGGCGTGCCGGTCGTCTACCTAGAGGCCGCGGGCACGATCCACGGCTTCCTGAACCTGCGCAAGTCGCTGCCCAGCGCGCAGACCGACCTGGAGCGATGCTGCGCCCATCTCCGCCTGATGCTGGAGCGTCCGCAATGAGCGCAGGTGCCTATCGCCGCGGCGTCGGAATAATGCTGCTCAATGCCGACAAGCAGGTCTGGGTCGGTCGGCGGATCGATAACACGGACGAGGCCTGGCAGATGCCGCAGGGCGGGATCGACGAGGGCGAAGCGCCATGGCAGACCGCGCTCAGAGAGCTGGAAGAGGAAACGGGCATTCCGCCGTATCTGGTCGAGCGGATCGCCGATCATCCCGAGCGGCTACGCTACGACCTGCCGGACGAGCTGCGGCACCAACTATGGGGTGGCAAGTGGCAGGGGCAGGAACAGGACTGGTTCCTGTGCCGCTTCCTGGGCCGGCAGAGCGACGTCAACATCGCCACTGCTCATCCCGAATTCTGCGACTGGAAGTGGATCGACGCGCGCCACCTTCCCGACATCATCGTGCCGTTCAAGCGCGACCTCTACCGCTGCCTGATCGAGCATTGGGCCGAGTATCTGTAGTGGTGTGGCCTTCCCGCGCACGGCTCGCTAGAGCCGTGGCATGGGGGAACTGACCTCTTTCGAACGTGACCTGACGGAACGCGCCGCGGCCGAGCCGATGCTGCGCCGCACGGAGTTGTGGGCGGAGATCAACAGCGGGTCAGGCAACATGCCCGGGCTGGCGCTGATGGCCGGAACGCTGGCGGACAGTTTCTCGAGCTTACCGGGCGAGTTGCGGTTGCACGATCCCTCGCCCGTCACAGCGGTGGACGCGGCCGGGCGTGAGCTGCCGGTCGCGCATGGGCGAAACCTTCACGTCGCAGTGCGGCCCGGCGCGCCGGTGCAGCTGCTCTTCACGGGGCACATGGACACCGTCTACCCGGCCGACCACTCGTTCCAGTGCGTCGACTGGAAGGAGGATGGTGTGCTCGGCGGGCCCGGCGTGGCCGACATGAAGGGGGGCCTGTCGGTCATGCTGGCGGCACTGACGGCGCTTGAGGGGACGAGCGACGCCGAGCGGATCGGGTATGAAGTGGTGATTAACAGTGACGAGGAGGTCGGCTCGCCGGGCTCCGCCGCGCTGCTAGCGGCGGCGGCGCAGGGTAAGCGCGCGGCGCTGACCTATGAGCCGGCGGCGCTACCCGATGGAACCTTGGCGGGTGCCCGTCCCGGCAGCGGCAATTTCAGCTTCGCCGTGAGCGGCCGCGCGGCACACGCAGGGCGCAACCCAGAGGACGGTCGCAATGCGGTGGTCGCGGCCGCGGACCTGGCGCTGCGGCTGCGGCGGCTGGTTCAGAACGGGCTCAGCGTCAACGTTGCCCGGTTGGATGGTGGCGGGCCGAACAACGTCGTGCCGGATGGGGCCGTGCTGCGGGTCAACCTGCGTCCGGTCGATGCCGAGCGGCAAGCCCGGGCGGTAGCCGGAATCGCCGCCGCCGTAGCCGATGTGGCGCGCGAGCATGAGGTTTTCATCCACCCGCACGGCGGCTTTGCCCGCCCGCCCAAGCCGATGGGCACCGACATGGTTCGGCTGTTCGGATTAGTGAAGCGGGCCGGCGAGGATCTGGGTCAGCATATCGCCTGGCAGCCGTCGGGCGGCGTGTGCGACGGCAACAACATCGCGGCGTTCGGCGTGCCGGTGGTCGACACCATGGGGGTCCGCGGCGGCAAGATTCATTCGGAGGAAGAATATCTGATCGTCGACTCCCTGGCCGAACGCGCAGCGCTGTCGGCGCTGACGATCTGGCGCCTGGCCGCGGAGGCCCAATGAACTTCCGCGTCCGCCCGGCCACTCCCGACGACTTCGACGCCATCTACGAGATGGCCAAGCTGACCGGCGGCGGGTTTACCAACCTGCCGGCGGACAAGGGCACGCTGGTCGGCAAGCTCGCCCGCTCCGAAGACGCCTTCGACAGAGGCGAGGAGGTGCAGGGCAACGACTGCTACATCTTCGTGCTGGAGGACCCGGTCGCGGGCGTGATCCGCGGTACCTGCCAGGTGTTCGGCCAGGTCGGGGTGACCCAGGCGTTCTACAGTTATCACCTGTCGACGCTCACCCAATGGTCGCCGGAGCTCGGCAAGACCTTCCGCAACCAGATGCTGACCCTGACCACCGATCTTGAAGGGTCGAGCGAGGTCGGCGGCCTGTTCCTGCACCCGGCGATGCGCGCCGGTGGGCTCGGCCTGCTGCTGGCGCGCAGCCGGTACCTGTTCATCCGCCAGCATCGCGAACGCTTCGGCGACCGCTTGCTGGCCGAGCTACGGGGAGTCATGGATTCGGCCGGTAACTCGCCCTTTTGGGACGCGCTCGCCGGGCGCTTCTTCGATATGAGCTTCCCGGAAGCGGACTCGTTCAACGCCGTGAACGGTACTCATTTCATTGCCGAGCTGATGCCCAAGTCGCCGGTTTACGTATCCCTCCTCCCGGACGATGCCCGTGCTGTCATGGGCCAACCACATCCGACCGGGCGGGCGGCGCTCCGCATGCTCGAAGGCGAGGGCTTCGCCTTCGACCGGTACATCGACATCTTCGACGGCGGTCCGACCGTGGTATCGCGCACCGACCAGGTCCGTACCGTGCGCGAGGCGGTGGAGGAGAAAGTGGTGGAGGTGGGCGATGGCGGCTCGATGAAGATGCTGCTCGCGGCCGGCCGGCTTAAGCAATTCCGCGTCTGCCTTGGTGAGGTGCGCCGGGTCGACGGCGCGGGATTGGCACTCAGTGCCGACACGGCGGCCCTGCTGGAGGTTGGCGAGGGGGACACCGTGCTAGCGGTGAGCCGCTAGGATGGTGGCGTTGCAGGAAATCAACTTCGACGGGATCGTCGGGCCGAGCCACAATTACGCAGGCCTGAGCTTCGGAAACCTCGCGGCGATGCGCAACGCCGGGGCGGTGAGCCAGCCGCGCGCGGCGGCGCTCCAGGGCCTGGACAAGATGCGCGCCAATCTGGCGCTCGGCCTTGCCCAAGGGCTGTTTGTGCCGCAGCCCCGGCCTGCTCGTGCATGGTTGACCGAGCTCGGGACGACGCCGGAACAGGCCGAGCAAGCACTGCTGGCCAACGCCATGTCGGCGAGCGCCATGTGGGCGGCCAACGCGGCCACCGTCTCCCCTGCCCCTGACACGACGGACGGCCGCACGCACCTGACCGTCGCTAACCTCAAGTCCATGCCGCATCGCAGCCATGAGTGGCCAGCAACACTCGCACAGCTGAAGCTCGCCTTTGCCGACGAGCGGCACTTTGCCGTGCACGGACCCGTGCCGCCGGCCTTTGGTGACGAAGGCGCGGCCAACCACATGCGGCTGGCGGAGCGGCACGGCGACGCGGGCGTGGAGGTGTTCGTCTATGGCCTGACCGGTGGTGCCTTTCCGGCGCGCCAGCATGTCGAGGCTTCCCGCGCGGTGGCCCGCCTGCATGGGCTTGATCCGGCCCGGACCCTCTTCGTCCAGCAGTCGGAGGAAGCGATCGCGGCGGGCGCCTTCCACAACGACGTGGTGGCTGTGGCGAACGAGCGTGTGCTGTTTGCTCACGAGCGGGCCTTCGCCGACAAGGACGAGTTCCTGGCGCGGCTCGACGCGGCCTTCCCCGCCCTGGAGTATGTCGAGGTACCTGCCGCGGAGGTCGGGCTTGAGGACGCCATCCGGTCGTACCTGTTCAACGCGCAGCTGGTCACGCCGCCGGACGGCCGCACGACGCTGGTCGTGCCGGAGGAGGCGCGCGAGACCCCGGCGGTGTGGGGCTGGCTGCAACGGCACCTTGCCGGCAATGGAGCGATCCGCCGGGTGGAAGTTGTGGACGTCCGCCAGTCGATGGCGAACGGCGGCGGACCGGCTTGCCTGCGGCTCCGGATGGTCGCGGACCCGGACCAGATCGACCCGCGCTTCCTGGCGGATGAGGCCAAGCTCGATCGCCTGACCACCGTGATTGCGCGCGAGTGGCCGGAGGAGATCGACCCCGGCGACCTGCGCCGACCGGAGCTGATCACGCAGGCGGAGCGGGCACGAGCCGCCCTGCTCGATGCATTGGCGCTGGGCGAGCTCGCCTGACGGCTGCAGCCGTCGGTTTTTATTACAATGAACAGGAGTGGTTAACGGAATTTTGGCGGAACTCTGCAGCTGGCACGCGCATTGCTTAACCATATGGCAATGCTTCGACGTCTCGGCCGCTTGTTCGTCATCCGTACCCGCTGGGAAGCGTGGGCAGTCATCTGGGCGATTACGCTCGGCGCGATTGAACGGGGCAAGACTTACCTTGCCACCTACCCCGGCTGGCAGGGCTGGATGTTCTTCGTGGTTTGCACGTTGGTGGTGTTCGTTGCCGGGCCCAAGCTGCTCGACAGCGTTCGCCCGGCGCCTGCCCCGGTGCGGAGCGCGAGGGCGCCGGCCCGCCGGCTCAGTCGTAATCGGCCCAGGCCAAGCCGTCGGCCTGTCGGTTCAGAGACACCGACCTGGTCTCGCAGAAGTTAAGGGCGTTCCAGATCACCTCTCCTGCGCCGCCAAGCGTGGCGCGCACGTCGTAGGCGCAACTGGCCTCGTCATTCACAGTGACGAGCGTGCGGGCACCCGGTGAGAGACCAGGAGCGACGGACTTCCACGACCCACTGCCGGGCACGCGCACGGACAGGTCGCTGAGCGGTGCGCCTGTCTGGTTGACGACGATCACGCGCCGGTCCGCCGCCACGCTCCCGCTGGCGTACGTCAGCAACAGCAATGCGACGACTCGCTTCGCGATCGCCGTTCTATAACCGAAACGACGTATGTTCGCGAGGTCAGGCCGCGAGCTTGGGCCGGCGCGGACCGTGGCTGTGGAACGTCGTGGACGTGCCCCGGGCGTAGCTCTCGCTGAGCGGCAGCGCCGTTCCGCAGAAGCCGCATTCTGCTAGCAAGCGACCGATCAGCCAGTGGCTGCGGCCACAGCCGGGGCAGCGGTTCACTGCGTTCTCCCGGTACACGGCATGGTAGCCGCGAGCGGTCGGGTCGAAATGGCGGGCTTGAGGTGACTGAAGCATCTGACCAGGTTCCTGGTTATCTTGGATTGGTACGTAGAACGAGCGATGAATCGTTGAGTTTCATCGACGAGCGGAACCGCTCCTCCTGTTGCACCGGCACCACAGCGATTGTCCCGCGATGAAACGTTGCGGAGCCGCGCCAACCGGCCTGTGGATATTTACCAATCGGTAGCACTCACCCCGCATGCTTTGCTACGCATGTTTCTGGGGATTGAGCGCGGGGACCGGGCAGTGGAATCAAACCAGCGTTACTACTTCCGCCGAGCGGCGGAGGAGCGAATGGCGGCACAACGAGCCATCACCGATAATGCTCGCCAGTGGCATGCCAGATTGGCGCAGCAGTTCGCGGCCAGGGCGGCCGAAGCGGAAAGCCTCTCCGCCGCTTAATCCCGGAGGCCTTCGTAGGCGCCCGTCCAAGAGCCGGCCAAAGTTGCCGGACGTCCGATTTCTCAAGAGCGCAGGCTCTTGCTCAAGCGCCTCGTGTTTGCTGGACTTGTGCGAATGACCCAGTAAGCACGGCCAGGCTCGGTGCCACTTCGCTAAAGGCCACCATGCTCCTTCTCCTGCTCGCCACCCAGATTGCCGCTGCTCCAGCGGCAGAGCTCAACCGGCAATCGATCTACTTCGACAGCGGCAAGGGTTCGGACATTCGACCCGAATGGACCGGCGTGCTCGACACGGTCGCCGCAAGCGTGCGAGAGCATGGGGGCCGCGTACGGCTCGACAGCTTTTCGGACCGCTCGGGATCCCATGAGGCCAATCGGCGAGTGTCGCTCCAGCGCGGTCAGACGGTGCGGCAAGCATTGATCCAGCGCGGCGTTTCGAATGCTTCGATCGCCATCGTGGCCCATGGCGAAGGCGACTCACTCGTACCAACCTGCGACGGCGTTCGCGAGCCGCAGAACCGCCGCGTGGACCTCACGCTGGTACCCTGAAACGGCGATGTTGCAGAAGAATGGCGCGCCCGGAACGATTCGAACGTCCGACCCTCAGATTCGTAGTCTGATGCTCTATCCAGCTGAGCTACGGGCGCCTGCCGTGGGGCGCATCTAGGGGGATGCGGCGGAGCGCGCAAGCCCTTGTTGGCAGCACCGCCAGTGCCCTACAGTTCGCGCCATGCGCCGCTTTCTCACACTCCTGCTGCCCATCATTCTGAGTGCCTGTGCGGGCTCGCCCCGCCCCGGCGAACCGAGCCTGGCTCCTCGTGCTGCCGAACGGATCGACCCGCGCGTGCCGGTACCCGACACGAGCGGAAACCTGCCCGCAAGCGCCGAATTGCAGGCACAGCTCGGTGGTCTACTGGCGAGTGTTCGGGCCGCTCAAAGCGCGTCTGACGCCGCGATCGCAGCGGCCGAGGCTGCGGCGAACCGGGCCGGCGCGCGGCTGAGCGAGGGATGGGTCCAGGCGCAGCAGCAGCTGTCGGCCGCGATCGCGGCGCGCAATCCGGTGACCCGAGGCCTCAGCGATATCGACGCCACCGTCTCACGGGCGGTCCAGCAGCAGGGTGGGCTCGTTCCCGCCGACCTTGCCGACGTGCGCAGCGCGGCGGAGGAAGCAGCGACCATCGATCGGCGCCAGGCGGAGCGGATCGAAGCGGTTGAGGCGCGGCTGCGCTAGGCGACGGCGACGGCGGCGGCGCGCGCGGCCGGCCAATCGGTGGTGTCGATCCGGTGCACGATGCTCGGGTTCAGCTCGCCTGTGCGATCGAAGCGCGTATCGATGAAGTCGAGGTCGGGCCTACGGATCATGCCGAGCCGCCGCATCAGCCCTTGGCTCGCCGCGTTGCCCGCCACCGTCAGCGCAATCACGAACGGCGCGTCGTGGCGGTCGAAGGCAAGGTCCAGCGAAGCAATCGCCGCTTCCTTGGCATAGCCCTGCCCCCAAGCATCCTCGCGTAGGCGCCAGCCGATCTCGAACTGGCCATGCAGGGCCTCGCCGCCTGGTGCGTTGACCCGCTTGAGGCCGCAAAAGCCGAGCAAGGCCCGGTCGCTGCGCCGCTCCACGATCCAGAAAGTGTGGCCGAAGTCGCGCTGGAAGCCATCGATTCTGTCGAACGCAGCTTGCGCCGCGGCGGGCTCCGCCAGCCCGCCGAGCCAGCGCATTACCGCCGGCGTGTTCGTCACCCGGCTGAACTCCTCCCGGTCGCCCGGCTCCCAGGTACGCAGGCGCAGGCGCTCGGTCTCGGCGACGACCTCAGGCACCGATCAGCCGTGCGGCGTCCAGCGCATGGTAGGTGAGGATGCCGGTTGCGCCCGCGCGCTTGAACGCCAGCAGCGTTTCCAGGATCAGCGCATCCCGCTCGGCCGCACCGGCGGCGGCGGCATGCTCGATCATCGCATATTCGCCGCTTACCTGGTAAGCGAATACCGGCAGCCGGAACTCGCGCTTCACCGCCGCCACGATGTCCAGGTACGGCAGCCCCGGCTTCACCATCACCATGTCGGCGCCCTCGGCAATGTCGAGCGCCACTTCGCGCAGGGCTTCCTGGGCGTTGGCCGGGTCCATCTGGTAGCCACGTTTGTCGCCCTTGAGCAGCCCGCGGCTGCCGACCGCATCACGGAACGGACCGTAGAAGGCGGACGCATATTTGGCGGCGTAGGCCATGATGGCGGTGTCGATCTTGCCCGCCCCTTCCAGCGCCGAGCGGATGGCGGCGACGCGCCCGTCCATCATGTCGGACGGGGCCACGATGTCCGCGCCGGCCTCCGCCTGCACCAGCGCCTGCTCGACCAGCACCGCGGTGGTCTCGTCGTTGAGTACCCGGCCGCGCTCGTCGACCAGGCCGTCGTGCCCGTGCGCGGTATAGGGATCGAGCGCGACGTCCGTCAGCACGCCGATCTCGGGACAGGCGTCCTTCACTGCCCTCACCGCCTGGCAGATGAGGTTGTCGGGATTGAGCGCCTCTTCGGCCCGCTCCGAGCGAAGCCCGGCGGGCGTGTTGGGAAACAGCGCGACGCATGGAATGCCAAGTGCCGCAGCCGCCTTGGCCTGCTCGCCGATGCGGTCCACCGTCCAGCGGCTGACGCCCGGCAACGCTGCGATCGGCTCCTCGCAGCCCTGCCCGGCGCAGACGAACAACGGCAGGATGAAGTCGCTGGGGTGGAGCCGGTGCTCGGCTAGCATGGAACGCATCCACGGCTCGGTGCGGGCCCGGCGCATGCGGATGGCGGGAAAGGAAGCGGTCATGGCCGCGCCTTAGCGGGAAAGAAGCGGGCTCCCAAGCATTGAGGGGGCATGCCAAACGATGCGCTTCCGAAACAGGCCGTGCTGGTCGTCAATGCCATGAGCCGCAAGGGCGCGGACGCGTTCGAGCAGGCCTGCGCCATGCTGGCCGAGCGCGGCGTCGAGTTGATCGCGGCGCACGCGATCAAGGACCCGGACGGACTGCAGGCGGCGGTCAAGGGGGCGCTGAAGCAGAAACCGCCCATGATCATCGTCGGGGGCGGCGACGGGTCGCTGTCTTCCACCATCGACGATTTCCTCGGCACCGATACGGTGTTCGCCATCCTACCTTTGGGTACCGCCAACAGCTTCTCGCGCTCGCTCGGAATGGGGCCGGACCTGGAGGCGGCGGTGAATACCATCGCCAGTGGCCGCAAGCTGCGGATCGACCTGGGGGCGATCGATGGTGATTACTTCGTCAACGCCGCCGCCATGGGCATGTCGCCGCTGATTGCCGAAACGGTGCCGCACAAGCTGAAGAAATACCTGGGGATCGTCGGCTACCTGCTGTGGTCCGTACGAGTGGCCTT
>Ga0210040_10004066_pt1 | contig 19338 bp, 14 predicted proteins | sample CryGeyCG12114_NA_FD_185462 | JGI IMG/M metagenome (GOLD analysis project Ga0210040, IMG submission 185462) | Groundwater microbial communities from aquifer - Crystal Geyser CG19_WC_8/21/14_NA (SPAdes) (version 2) | ecosystem: Environmental > Aquatic > Deep subsurface > Groundwater | place: USA...
CCGCAATCTCCAGTTCCTGGCGGCACAGGCCGGACTGCTCCTCGATCGCGTCCCACGATGTCGCCTCGACCGCGGCTCGATAAGCGTCGAAGCCGGCGCAATGTTCTGCCAGGAAGGCGTGGTCCAGCACCGGGGGCAAGCCCTTGGCCTGCGCCTCGTCCTCGGCCGCCAGCACCGCCTTGGCCATGCCGCGGAACGCCGCCATGTCGCCGCCAAGCCGCGGTCGGAAGAAACGGGTGGAGGTCGACTCGCTTCCGCCGACCAGCATTTCCAGCTTGTTCTGCGGGTCGGCAAACCGATGCAGGCCCTTTTCCTTCAACGTGTTGAAGGCAACCACCTCCGCCCCGCGCTTGGTCGCCGCGCGCAGATCGGCCAACATGCGCGGATGATTGGTGCCGGGATTCTGCCCGACCACGAAGATCGCGTCGGCCTGCTCGAAATCCTCCAGCAGGACCGTGCCCTTGCCGATGCCGATCGCCTCGGTCAGTGCAACGCCGCTCGCCTCGTGGCACATGTTGGAGCAGTCGGGGAAATTATTGGTGCCGAACAGGCGCACGAACAGCTGATACAGGAATGCCGCCTCGTTGCTGGCCCGGCCGCTGGTGTAGAACTCCGCCCGGTCTGGGCTGTCGAGGGCGTTGAGGCCTGCGCCGATGCGGGCAAATGCCTCGTGCCAGCCTACTGCCAGAAAGCGGTCGCTGCCTGCATCATAGCGCAGCGGGTGCGTCAGCCGGCCTTCCTTCTCCAGCAGGTGATCGGACCAGCCGCGCAGTTCGGTAACCGTGTGCCGCAGGAAGAAGTCGGGCGTGGTGCGGGCGCTGGTCGCTTCCCAGGCAACCGCCTTCACGCCGTTCTCGCAGAATTCGAACGATGATCCGTGCTCCGGATCGCCCCAGGCGCAGCCCGGGCAGTCGAAGCCATCGGGCTGGTTGGCCTTCAGCAGGGTGCGGGCACCGGCCACCGCCTGGCCGCTGCCGAGCAACTGCTTGCCGACGCTCTTCAATGCGCCCCAGCCACCCGCGGCGGCCGAGCTCTTGCCGACGAAGTCCTTGGTTGCCACGGGCTCACCCATCCTTTCGCATCAACCCGCGCAGCGTAAAGCATGCGCGGGCCGAATGCCAGAACTCATCAGATGGATGAACCGTTCACAGGCATGAACGTTAGATTTCGCTCTCGAGCCAGCTCTTGAGCTGGCTCTTGGGCGCGGCACCCAGCTTCTGCGCCACTGCCTCGCCGTTCTTGAACAGCACCATCAAGGGGATGGACTGCACGCCCATGCGCCCGGCAACTTCCGGGTTCTCCATGATGTCCATCTTGGCGATGGTGACCTGACCGTCCAGTTCGTCGCTGATTTCCTCCAGCGCAGGCGCGATCATCTTGCACGGGCCGCACCAATCGGCCCAGAAATCCACCAGCACCGGCGTGTCCGCATCGAGGACGTCGGACTGGAAGCTCGCATCGGTGACTTTCTTGGTGGCCATTTCACATGCTCCTAACTGTTCTGCAAAAATCTAAGGTACAACGCACCGTGTGCAAGGCGGGTTCAGCCCAAGCTTTCCTTCGTCGCCAGCAATTCAGGTGTGAGCACGAACAGCACCGGCACCTGCGTGTACAGCACCGCCGCCTCGATCCGCCGGCCGGGATAGATCGCCCCCAGCGCCGCGACATAGGCGGCCATCTGCCGGCGGGTCGAAAGCGGGATCGCCGCGCCGGAGGCAGGCGGCCGCCGTGCCGTCTTGAAATCGGCGACCAGCACCCGCTCAGGCGTCACCAGCAGCCGGTCCGCCGTGCCGGAGATCACCTGGCCGTCCACCAATGCCGCCAGTGGCACCTCCGGCAGCGCGTCGGGGCCGAACAGCTCGGCAAAGGCAGGTTCCGCCAGGACTGCCAGCGTGCGCTCCAGCATCTCGCCTCGCGCCTCTGCCGACAGGTCGCCGGCCTGCCGCGCAAGCCACGCCGCCCCCTGTGCGGCCCTTGCTTCGTGCGGCATCGCGGGCAGTCGTTCGATCAGCCGGTGGATCAGCGTGCCGCGCCGGGCAGCGAAGCTCGCCTCCCCCGGCGGCAGCGGCGGATCCGCGCCCAGATCGTCGCCCGCGGCAGAGGGCGCCAGCGGGCGCGGAGGGCGCGGTTCGTCGCCGATCGGGCGCACCGCCCAGCCGGGCGGCACGAACGGAATAGCCAGCTCGCCCTGCTGGCGAGAGGGTGCGACCTGAGCCAGCTCGCCCATCTGCCGCCGCCCGCCCCAGATCGGATCGTCGTTCTCTGCCCCCCACATCAGCGGCGACAGGCGGGCATACCAGCTGTCCGCGGCCGGTTCGGTCTCCCTTCGGCCGAGTGCGCCGCCGATGAACAGCGCCTCCTCCGCCCGGGTCGTCGCGACATAGAGCAGCCGCCAGTGCTCCTGCCGCTCCTCCGCCTTCGCCGCCGCCTCTGCCAGCCCCACGGGGCCGAGCTTGTGCTCCTTCGACAAGTCGGGCAGCGGCACGGACCTGGTAGCACCGCCGGGCACCCGCTCCGCCAGCGTCAGGTCCCGCGTCGGGCTGGCGTCGGGATCGCCGGTGGCGTCGGCCAGTATCACGATCGGCGCCTGCAAGCCCTTCGATCCATGGACGGTCATCACCCGCACCACCCCGCCGGCGCCTGCCTGCTCGCGCTTCAGTTCCCCCTCCCCTGCATCGAACCAGCGGATGAAGGCGGTCAGGCCGGGCACATGCGCGGCGGCAAAGGCCATGGCGGCGTTGACCAGCTCGTCGATCGGGTCGTTCGCCTCGCGCCCCAGCCGTCCCACCAGCTGCCGCCGGCCTTGCCACGGCCCCACCAGCAACCAGTGCAGCAGGGCATGCGGCGGCTCGTAATCGGCCCGTGCCAGCAGCGGGTCGAGCAGGACCCGCAGGGTCAGCACATCGGCATGATCTGACCGGCGCAGATGGTCCCACAGCGGCACCTTGTCCTCCCGCCAGCCATGCTGCAGCAGCTGGTCCTGGCTCCACCCGATCAGCGGCGAAACGAGCAGGGAGGCAAGGCTGAGATCGTCCAGCGGCTGCGCGGCGAAGCGCAGCGCCGCCATCAGGTCGCGCACCGCCAGCGGCGCTGCCAGGCGCAGCCGATCGACGCCCGCTACCGGCACGCCTGCGGCATGCAGCCGGGCCACGATCAGCCCCGCCAGTTCCCGCCTCTTGCGCACCAGCACCATGATGTCCCCGGCGCCCGCAAGGCGCGGCGTGCCCTTCGCCAGCGCGAAGCTGCCGATCATGCCCTTCACCTGCGCGGCGATGCGGTCCGCCATCCGCCGCTCGGGCGCGGAAAGCCAGCCTTCGGCACCCTCCTCGTCCAGTTCGTCATCCTCGCCCGGCTGCGCCGGGACGGGGCGCCACAAGGTGACCAGCCCCGGCCGGCGTTCACCCACATGCGGCGGCGGACGATGGTCGAGGCCCATGGCCGCCGGCCCGATCTGGTCGATCGCTGCGTCCACGAAGTCGAGCACGTGCTGCGATGTCCGGTACGATCGGCCAAGCCCCAGTTCGACAAGTTCGCGCGCCTCGATCCGTTCGGGCAGCAGCCGCGCATTGTCCAGCCGGTCCAGCATGGCCTGAGCGAAGCGGTCCTTCGCCTCGCGGAAGTTCTCCGGGCTGGTGCCCTGGAAGCGGAAGATCGCCTGCTTGTAGTCGCCGACCACGAAGATCGTGCGCAGCTTGTTGTCGTGCTGCCCCTGCCCGGCGAAGAAATCCTCCGTCAATGCGCCGATGATCGACCATTGCGCCTGGTTGGTGTCCTGCGCCTCATCCACCAGGATATGATCGAAGCGGCGGTCCAGCTTGTATCGGATCCATTGCCCATCGCCCGTGGCCAGCAAGGTGGCGGCGCGGCGGATCAGGTCGTCGAACTCGATCAGCCCTTCGCGCAGCTTCGCCTCGTCCCACGCCAGCGCGAAGCGGCGGCCAAGCGACAAGGCGGGCGTCAGGAATGCGGCCAGGTCCAGCAGCCCGGCGCGTTCCCGAACCCGGTCGATGCTGTCGCGCACCCGCAGCGCCATGCCTTCGTAATTGGCATCCAGCTTTTCCAGCGACTTCAGGCCGCGCGGGCTGCCTTCCTTGGTGAAGAGCGCGCGGGCGAGCGCGTCGTAGCCTTCGGAACGCACCGCACCTTCGCCGGCCAACCATTCGGCGATCGCGTCCACGGTCTTGAGGCCGGTGGCGGTGCCCCAGGCGCGGTTGACCTCCAGGCAGCGTTGCAGCGCAGCGCAGTCGAACAGGCCATCGGCGCACAGCTCCGCCAGGCTTTCCGGCCCGGCACCGGCAGGTAGGCCCAGCACGCGGTCGACCCGCGACCGCAGCGGCTCCTGCCAGGCGCCCGGCCCCCACCACAGCTCCCGCGCACCGGCGCAACGCATCAGCCAGCCGCGGGTCTTCTCCGGGCCCATCCGCAGCGACAGGTCTTCCAGCGCAGCGATCGCCGCATGCTCGCCGGTCGCCTGCCAGTCGACCAGCAGCTCGGCCAGCACCCGGTGGCCCAGCAGCTCCCGGTCGCGATCCTCCATCGGCTGCGTGCCAGGGGCCATGCCGGCCTCTTCTGGAAAGGCGCCCAGCAGCCATTGCGAGAAGGCGTGGATGGTGTCGATCCTGAGGCCCCCGCCGGCGCAATCGAGCACCGCCGCAAAGCGCGTGCGGGCACGGTCGCGGGTCGGCTGATCGGTGGGTGCGCCGATCGCCTCCAGATCCAGGAACAGCGCGGTCTCCTCCATCCGCACCCAGCGGGCGAGCACCTCGTTGACCCGCGCCGCCATTTCGGCCGCGCCCGCCTTGGTGAATGTCAGGCACAGGATCTGCTCGGGCGCGACATCGCCCTGCAGCAGCAGGCGCAGCACGCGGGCGGACAGGACCTGCGTCTTGCCGGTGCCGGCACTCGCCGACAGCCACACGCTGTCCGCGGGATTGACCGCGCGGGCCTGCTCGCCCTTCAGCGGATGGACCGTGCCGCTCACAGGCTGGCGATCCATTCGTCCAGCCGCATCAGCTGGTCATAGGTGGCATAGCCCGGCGCGTCGGGGTTGAGCCGCGCGGTGAACGGCTCGTCGCCCAGGATCCAGCGGTCGAGCGCATCGTGCAGGTATCGTTCCGCCTCCGGCAGAAAGTCGGCCGGCGGAATGCCGCTGCGCTTGGTGCCGACCAGCAGCGGCGTAACCACCGCGCCGAAGCCCGTATCGCTGCTCTTCGACTTTGCCAGCGTCCAATACTCAAAGGCAGTCGGCTCCCCCGCAACCTTCGGGAAACCACCTGCCCGCGCCATCAGCCCCAGGGTGCCCAGTTGCAGCGCGTAGCCGGCCTCGACCTCCTTGCCGCTGGGCGTGCGCCCGGTCTTGTAGTCTATGATGGCAAGTTCGCCGCCGGGCAGCGCGTCGATGCGGTCGACCTTGCCGAAGATGGTGACGCCCCGCACCGTCATCTCGCCCCATTCCTCGAACGCGGCGGGCACGCGCTCCGGGTGCCGGGCGATCTCGCCCTCGGCCCACTCCAGCCCCTTCAGCAGACGCGGACGCCAGAGCGCCAGCATCAACGGGTGCTGGCCCAGCTTGGCGAACTCTTCGGTCGCCACCTCCTGCAGCGGCCGCCCCGATTTGTGCCACACCTCCAGCACCGCGTGCGCCGCCGTGCCGCGCCACGCCGCGTCCGGCTCGGCGTCCAGCATCTGCAGCTCCTTCAGCCGCAGGATGGAACTGGCGTAGAACTGGTACGGGTCGGACCGCAGGCGATCGAGCGCGGTGACGCTGATGCGCACCTGCCGCTGCTCATGCGTGGGACACGGCTGCGGGCGCGGATGCGGCGGGAGATCCGCCGTCTCGTCCAGCCGGGCCGCCAGCTTGGGGATGCGCGTCTCCTGGTGCCGTTCCAGCAGATCGGCGCCCAGCAGCGCCTGTACACGCAGCCAGAACCGGCTGGCGATGGCGGGCCCACCGACATCGCGCTCCGCCCGGCTCAGCACCACTTCGGGCGCGCCCAGCGCACCGGCCAGATCGTGCGCGGCAAGGCCGATGCGGAAATCCGCCCCCGGCACGCCCAACGCGCGCAGCACCGCGGGGGCCAGCAGCGGGTCGGTGGCAGGGGTGGCCGGCCACACACCTTCGTTCAACCCACCGCAGATCACCAGGTCGGCGCGGCTCATGCGCGATTCCAGCAGGCCGTAGATGGCGACGCGCGGGTGACCGCCATAAGGCGGCCGCACCGCCACCCGCTCCATCGCATCGCGCAGGGCGGCAGGCAGGTCGGCGCGGTCGAGCACCGTGCCGACCGCACGCGCGTGGAGCCGCAGTTCTTCCACGAAGCCCGCCAGCGCACGCCCATCCTCGCGTGCCCACAACCCTTCGCCGCACAGGCCCTCGCCTGCCGCCGCCAGCCGATCGAGCAGGTCGGAGAGCGGCGCCGACCCGGGCTCCACGAGCGGCTCCAGCAGCGGCGCCACGTCGGCCCACCAGCGGTCGATCCGCGCCTGCCCGGCCACATCCGCAATCGCCTGCAACCCGGGTGCCTTGCGCGGCCCGCGCAGCGCCAGGTCGAGCCGGCGCGCCTGCTCCAGCCAGCGCGCGCGCGCCGCGCCATCGCTCGCCTGAACCAGCGGATGCAGCAGCAGGCCCATCAGCGGCACGGGGGCCGCAGCTTGCGCGCCCACTTCTGCCAGCAGCAGGAACAACCGGCCCGCTGGGGTCTGCGGCAGCGGGCGGCCGGCGCTATCGTCGGCCTCGATGTTCCAGCGGCGCAGGTGGTGAACCACCCGGCCTGCCAGGCCGCGATCGGGCGTCACCACCGCCACCCGCCGCTCCGGCACATCCAGCGCCTCGCGCACCAGCAGCGCGATACTTTGCGCCTCGTGCTCGGGATGGGTGCTGGTCATCAGCCGCACGCCGGCCATGCGCCGCCGTTCGGGCGGCAGGTCGATCCAGCTGCGGCTGGCGGAAGGCGGCAGGAACAGGCTGGACAGCGCCTGGCTGCGCGCGGGCGGCGCGGCGCCGAGGCCGGTGCGGTGCCACGGCTGCACCTCTTCGCGCGCCACCCCCATCCGGTTCAGCAGCAGCTTGAGGTGGTATTGCGGATGGGTCACCGCATCGCCGCGCCCGAACGGCAGCACCTCGCGCGGGTCCCCGGCATGGCCCAGCTCGTCCCAGACATGCGCCGGCAGCGCCAGGTCGAAATCGGGCAATACCACCGACCCTTGCGGCAGCTCGCTCACCACCCGCAGCAGCGCGGCCAGTGCCGGCGCCGCGCTGGTGACCCCGGCTGCGAGTATCGGCGTTGGCGGCGGCGCCGCGCGCCACGCCTTCGCCGCGTGGCGGAACAGCAGGTTGCGCCGCTGCGCCGCATCGACCTGCCCCAGCTCCTCCAGCTCGAAGTGCCACCGGGCATTGATGCGGGCGAACAGCGCCAGGCTGCGTTGCCAGTGCCCCGCCATGGTGCCCAGCGTGTCGAGCACATGTTCGGACGTGAGATTGGTGAGGGTCAGTTCCTCCACCAGCAGCCGGTCGATCGTGCGGCCGGTCTCGTGCGCCAGCCGTAGCAGCGCCGCGCCGCGGGGGGCCTGCGGCCCCTGCTCCGCCTGGATCAGATCGGCCAGCCGCAGCCAGCGATAGGTCGGGTCGGCGGCAGGCGGGATCGCCTCTGCCCCAAGTGGGTCGAGCAGCGGCCCCAGCGCCTCGCCCAGGTCCAGGTCGCCGACCACCACCATGCGCGGCAGCAGCAGGCCCGCACGTTGACCGCTGCCTGCGCCGAAATGGCGGATGAACGCCTCCGTCACCGTGCGGATGGCACGTGCGCTGGGCAGCAGCAGCGTCAGCCGGGCAAGGCCGAACTCGCCGTCACCATAACGCGGGACCAATCCGGCGACGAGAGCATCGGCAAAGCCGCGATGGGCGGCGATGGAGCGGATGCGCGGCGCGATATGGGCCATCGGCCGCATGGCCGCGTCAGCCCCCGGCCAGGATCGCTTCGGTCGGCGCGATCGCCTGCGGCGTGCCGACCTCGAACCACTCGCCGGTGAACGCGACGCCGTACAGCCGCCCTTCCTCTATCGCACGGTCCCACAGCACATTGGTGGAGAACGCACCCGGTGGGGCGTCGCGCAGCAGGCGCTTCGATACCAGCTGCACACCCGTGAAAACGAATGGGGCGACACGCCCGGGGCGGCGGCGGCTCAGCCGGCCCAGCCCGTCCATGTGGAAATCGCCCGTGCCCGCGAAATTGTGCGTGCGGGCGTGGCCCGTCACCAGCAGCAGCGCATCCATCCGCTCCGGATCCCAGCCATGCGACAGCTCGTGGAAAGCATCATACGGCCCGTCGAGCCACAGATTGTCGCTGTTCGTGCAGAAGAACGGATCGGGCAGCAGGTCGCCCGCATGCACCAGCCCGCCGCCCGTCTCCAGCAGCAGCTCGCGTTCGTCGGAGATCGCCACCTGCGGCGAGGTGCGCCCCTTCAAATGGGCCTCGATCGCGTCCGCCAGATAATGGACGTTGACCACGGCGCGGGCGATGCCGGCCGCCTGCAGCCGGTCGAGCGCATGGTCGATCAGAGGCTTGCCCGCGACCCGCACCATCGGCTTGGGCTGGCTGACGGTCAGCGGGCGCATCCGCTTGCCCAGCCCGGCCGCGAGCACCATGCAGGTGTCGGACGCCAGGCCGGTCACTGCAGTTCCCCACCGGAGGTGTCGCGGACTTCCTGCGGAATATTGGCCGCGAACCAGGCCGCCACTGGGGCGAGCGCCGGATGCTTCAGGTCGCGCTCCAACGCGTCCCACACGCGCGGGACCAGCGCCAGGTAACGCGGCTTGCCGTCGCGCTTCCACAGGCGGGCGAAGATGCCCACGATCTTGGCATTCCGCTGCGCGCCCAGGCGGGCATAATCGGCCAGGAAGGTGTCGTCCGCACCGGTTGCGGCGCGATAGCGGTCCAGCATCGCCGCCTCGAGCTCGGGCGCCACATCGCGCCGCGCATCCTGTAGCAAGGACACCAGGTCGTAGGCCGCATGGCCCACCAGCGCATCCTGGAAGTCGATCAGCCCTTGCGCCCCGTCAGCCAGCAGCATGATGTTTTCGGCATGGTAGTCGCGCAGCACGGTCACGCCGGGGGTCTGCCGTGCCAGCATTGGCTCCAGCACCTGCTCCCACGCGGCGCGCCAGCCATGCTCGTCCACGGTCAGGCCGATCGTGGGGCAGTACCATTCGGTGAACAGCCCGATCTCGCGCTGGTACACCGTCATGTCATATGGCGGGAACGGTCCCGGCGCATGGGTGTGGAGCGTGACGAGCGCGTCGATCGCGGCGGCATAGACCGCCTGCTCGTCGCCGCCGTGATCGTCCAGCCAGTCGCGCATCCGGTCGTTGCCGAAATCCTCCAGCAGCACCAGCCCCCGCTCCGCCTGCGCATGCAGGATGGCGGGCGCGCGCAGCCCATGCTCCGCCAGCCATCCGGCGACGTGCAGGAATGGCCGCGGATCCTCATGCGGGGGCGGCGCGTCCATCAGCATGGCGGTCGCGGCGCCATTGCGGATGCGGAAGTATCGCCGGAAGCTGGCATCGCCGGGCAGCGGCTCCACCGCCGCGCCGGCCCAGCCGGCCTCTGCCAGAAACGTGTCGATGCCCGAAGGAAGTGCGTCATTCATGGCATGCGGCCATGCCAAGCCGCGCCCGGTTCCACAATCGCCTGTCGCGCATCGCCCGCCATTTCGATGTGGATGGAAAGGCAGCCGGGCTCGTGCGCGAAGCCGCCGGCATGGTCGGGCCACTCCGCCAGCAGCGCGGCGCCCTCGCGGTAATCGTCGAGGCCGATCTCCTCTGCCTCCTCCGGCCGCTTCAAACGGTAGAAGTCGGCATGGACCAGCGGCAGGCGCATGGCCGGCGGATCGTAGGTCTCGACAATGGTGAAGGTGGGCGACGGCACTTCGCCCGCATGGCCCAGCGCGGCGATGATCGCGCGCGCCAGCGTGGTCTTGCCCGCCCCCAGCCCGCCGGTCATCGCCACCACGTCCCCCGGCTGCAGCACGGCGGCGATCCGGGCGCCCAATGCAGCGGTTGCGGCCTCGTCCGGCAGGGGCACGATCACGACAGGCTGATGCTCGCCAGCGTGCCCCGGCCCGGCTCCGACCGCAGCAGCAGGCGGCCCTCCTGCGCCTCGATCAGCCATCGCGCCCGTGCCAGTTCGCGCCCGGCCTCGCTGCGCGGCACGGCGCTGCCCAGCGCCTCGTCCAGCACCTCCGGCGGCAGCGCAGTGCCATCATGGGCGATGGCGATGCGTTCCGCCTTGCGCGGGCCCGCCAGCGTCACCTGGATGCGACCGCCGGCAGCGCAGCCGGCAATCGCCTGCTGCAACAGGATCTGGATGGCCGCGCGCAACTGCGCCGGGTCGGCCATCACCTCGCCGGAAGAGCGAGCACCGCGCAGGTCCAGCGCCAGGCCACCCGCCTCGATCGCCGCCTCCTGCTCGCGCACCAGGGCGGTAACGAAGGGCAGCAGTTCGACCGGCTCGCGCGCGCCGCCGGCCATGGCGGTGCTGTGGCCGGGCGAGGGCTGCACCAGATCGGCGCGTTCGCGCAGCACATCCTCGCGCAGCTTCTGGCCGGTGATGTCGGTTACCGTCAGCAGGCCGTTCCCATCGGGCAGCGGAACGCCGGCAAAGGCCAGCGTGCGCCCATCCGCCAGCAGCACCTGCCCGGCGCGTCCGCGCCGGTCCAGCGTGGCCGCCCGCACCACATCGCCGATGGCGGCCACCTGTGCCGGCCGGGCGAGGTGGGGGGCGATCGCCTCCAGCATGGCCTCGATCCGCGGGGCAGGCTCCTCCAGCAAGGCTTCCGGCAAGTCCCACAGCACGCCCATTCGGCGGTTCCACAGCTGCATGCGCCCGTCCGGCGCGAACACGCCCACGCCTTCGAACAGATTGTCGATCATCGCCGTGCGCACCCGCAGCAGCGTGTCGCGCGCGGCCAGCGTCGCCAGCTGTTCGGACCGGTCCTCCACCATCAGCACCAGTCCGCCATCGGGCAACGGCAGGCCCAGCACCTTCAGGTGCACCCCGCCCTTCACCGCCCAGTCGGCACGCACCGGCTCCGGCGCGGTGAACCAGCCGGCCAGCTCGCGGCGGAAGGCGGGAAAGTCGCGCATCTCCGGCAGCCGCCCGGCATCGCGCATCCGGTCCAGCAGCCGGTCGAACGCCATCCGGTCCAGCTCCGTGGCGCCCAGCGCGAAGATACGCGCGAACGGCTCATTCACGAAGTCGAGCCGCCGCCCGGCATCGAACTGCGCCACGGCCAGCGGCAGCTGTTCGAGCAGGGCGCGCTGTGCCCCGCGAAAGGCGTCGAGCCCGCGCGCCAGCTCCTCGCGATCCTCCACATCGACGGCATAGCCTGCGACCGCCCCGCTGCCCTGAACCGGCAGGTCGGTCACCCGCAGGGCCCGCCGCTCCCCGCCGATCGTCGCCAGCACGCGCCGGTGGACCGGCGCGCCCTTCTCCAGCGCACGCGCCGCAACGGCAGCCGCGCTCAGCCCGTCGACCGGCTCGACCAGCTCGATCTGGGCGGCCACCGCCGCCTTCGCATCGGCGGCACCGACGGCCGCGGCGTAGGGCGCGTTGACGAAATGCAGCGCGCCGTCAGCGCCGCGGATCCACATGGGCAGCGGCGCCTGCTCCACCAGACCCACCAGTGCGGTAAAATCCTCCCCTGCGGCCTTCGCCTCGGCGCCCAGCCGCTCCAGCCGATCCTGGCTGTCGGACACGTCGAACCACCACACCAGCGCGGTGGCACCAGGTGCGATCGCCGGATCGGCCAGTTGCCCGTGCAGCGCCAGGCTGCTGGCCGCGCCGACCGGGCGCACCACCATGCTGAAGGGCGCAGCGCTTTTCTGGGTGGTGCGCACATGATCGCGCAAGGCGGCGAGATCATCCTCCGCCAGGCCATGGCCGCTGCCGCCCAGCTCCGTCAGGTACCCGGGCAGCTGCTCCAGCCCCAGCCAGGCGGCAAGCCGTTCAGGCCCCTCGATCCTTCCGTCGGAGCGGACGAGCAGCGGGATTGCCGGGGCGGTGTCGATCATGCGCGACAGCCGCCGAACGCCGCCGCGTGCGCCCTGTGCCTGGCGCGCGCGCGCGCTGGCGGTCAGCGCGATCCACGCCGCCCCCACGGTCCAGGTGGCGAGCAGCAGGCCGAGAAGCACCAGCGCGAGTGGGGAAAGTTCCATCGGGTCGCAGCGCTATGGGGCGGCGGGCCGCGATGCAAGGGGTGTGGAGGGGTGGCCTGCGCCACCCCTCCGCCGATCAGTAGCGGTAATGGTCCGACTTGAACGGACCGGCCACTGGCACGCCGATGTAATCGGCCTGCTTCTGCGTCAACTTCGTCAACTTCACGCCCAGCTTCTCGAGGTGAAGCGCGGCCACCTTCTCGTCCAGGTGCTTGGGCAGGACGTAGACTTCGTTGCCGTACTGCTCCGCCTTCTGGAACAGCTCGATCTGGGCCAGCACCTGGTTGGTGAACGAACAGCTCATCACGAAGCTGGGGTGGCCGGTGGCGCAGCCCAGGTTCACCAGGCGTCCCTTGGCCAGCACGATGATCTTCTTGCCGTCGGGGAAGGTCACGACATCCGTGCCCGGCTTCACTTCCTGCCAGTCGTAATTGTCCAGCGCGCTGATCTGGATCTCGCTGTCGAAGTGGCCGATATTGCAGACGATCGCCATCGGCTTCATCGCCTTCATGTGCTCGGCGGTGATGACGTCCTCGTTGCCGGTGGTGGTGACGAAGATGTCGCAGCGGGTCACCGCCTCCTCCATCGTCACGACCTCATAGCCTTCCATGGCCGCCTGCAACGCGCAGATCGGGTCGACCTCCGTCACCATCACGCGCGCGCCGCCATTGCGCAGCGAATCGGCGCTGCCCTTGCCGACATCGCCGAACCCGGCGACGCAGGCGACCTTGCCGGCCAGCATCACGTCCGTGGCGCGACGGATCGCATCGACCAGCGATTCCTTGCAGCCGTACAGATTGTCGAACTTCGACTTGGTGACGCTGTCATTCACGTTGATCGCCGGGAACGGCAGACGGCCCTGCTTGGCGAGGGTGTACAGGCGGTGCACGCCCGTGGTGGTCTCCTCGCTGACGCCCTTGATCGCCTGCACCGTACGGGTGAGGTAGCCCGGCTTGGCCTTCAGGAAGGCATTCAGCGCCCGGACGAACTCGATCTCCTCGGCATTGTTCGGCTCGAACAGGGCCTCGCCCGCCTCGACCCGGGCGCCCCACAGGGCGAACATGGTGGCATCGCCGCCATCGTCCAGGATCAGGTTGCAGGTCAGGTCTTCATCCGCTTCGCTCGACCAGTCGAAGATACGGCCGACATAGTCCCAATATTCGGCCAGGCTCTCGCCCTTGATGGCAAAGACCGGCGTGCCGCCGGCGGCGATCGCGGCCGCGGCATGGTCCTGCGTCGAATAGATGTTGCAGGTCGCCCAGCGCACTTCGGCACCCAGCGCCACCAGCGTCTCGATCAGCACGGCGGTCTGGATCGTCATGTGCAGCGATCCGGTGATGCGCGCGCCCTTCAGCGGCTGTGCGGCACCGAATTCCTCGCGCACGGCCATCAGGCCGGGCATTTCCGTCTCGGCGATCTCGATCTCCGCCCGGCCATAATCGGCGAGCGCGATGTCCTTAATCACATAGTCCTTTTCAGGCGCAAGCGTGGCCACGGGATAAACTCCTGTCAGGTTGGGATTGGGCGCTGCCGGGGCTCCACGCGACGCCGATGTCGGCACGCGCCATAGCCGCCCTGGCACCCCGTCGTAAACCCCACCCGGCGCCGGTTGCGCGGGGCGCCTGGCGGCTTATCTGTGCCGGACCAATTTGCAGGTAAGGACTACCCAAGATGACGATTGCACAGGGCGACCGGCTGCCGGACGTGAAGCTGATCAAGGTGACCGAGGCCGGGCCCGAGACGATCCAGACCGGCGACTATTTCGCCGGGCGCAAGGTCGCGCTGTTCTCCGTGCCGGGTGCCTACACCCCCACCTGCTCCGCCCGCCACCTGCCCGGCTTCGTCGAGAAGGCCGCCGAGTTCAAGGCGAAGGGCGTGGACGAGATCGCCTGCACCGCGGTCAACGACGCTTTCGTGATGGGCGCCTGGAACAATGCCAGCGGTTCGCCCGACATCACCATGCTGGCCGACGGCAATGGCGAGTTCGTGCAGGCGTTGGGCCTGACCATGGACGGTAGCGGCTTCGGCCTGGGCCAGCGCGGCCAGCGCTTCTCCATGATCGTGGACGATGGCGTCGTGACGCAGCTGAACGTGGAGGAGCCCGGCGACTTCAAGGTCTCCAGCGCGGAATACATGCTGGGCCAGCTGTAGGACGACCATGCCGGGCGCCGCCTGCGCCGCCCGGTGTCAGCTCACTTCACCCACTGCACATCCGCGCCCAGATTGACGAAATTGTCGATGAACCCTGGATGCGCGCGACGGATCGGGTCGGCATCGAAGATGGTCGATTCGCCCTCGATGCTGCTCGCGACCATCAGCAACGCAATGGCGACGCGGATGATGTAGGGGCTGGTCACCCTGCCCGGCGCCAGCTTGCCGCCGAAGGTGATCAGCCGGTGCGGATCGCACAGCAGCGTGTGCGCGCCGAACAGGCTCAGTTCCGTGTGCCAGGTCAGCCCGCCTTCATAGACCTTGTTCCAGAACATCATTTGCCCTTCGGCGCGTGCGCCCAGCGCGATGAAGATCGGCAGCAGGTCGGCCGGGATGTAGGGCCACGGCGCCGCCTCCACCTTGGGGATCAGGTGGCTGGTGAAGTTCTGTTCGATCTTCAGCTGCGCCGGCGCCTCCAGCCTGGACCAGCCATCCTCGTGCCGCACCTCGGCGCCGAATTTCTCGAACGTCCGGTCGATCAGCATGAAATGTTCGGGATGGGCATTGCGCACCGCGATGTCGCCGCCGGTCACCGCCGCCAGCGCCAGGAAGGTGGCGATTTCGTGGAAATCCTCGGTGAAGGTATAGTCGGCGCCGTGCAGCTCGGCCACGCGCTCCACCGTCACCATCGACGTGCCCTTGCCGGTGATCCGGGCGCCGCACAGCTCCAGGAAGGTGCACATCTCCTGCACATGCGGCTCGCATGCGGCGTTGACGATCTGGCTGGACCCGCTGACGGTCAGCGCGCTCAGGATGAAGTTCTCGGTCGTGGTGACGCTGGCATATTCCAGCCACATGCGCGCAGCGCTTCCCGCGCCCGGCGTGGTGCGGAACACGATCTCCTGCCCGGTCTGGCTGACCTCCGCCCCGAAGGCGCGGAACACCGCCACGTGGGGGTCGATCTCGCGCGCACCCAGCGTGCAGCCCTTCACCTCGTGCTCAAGCCGCGCCTGGCCCAGCCGGTTCAGCAGGCCGGGGATCATCATGATGGAGGCGCGCATCGCCTGGGGCAGCGTGGCGCGCGCATTGCGCGGCATCACCGAATGGTCGATCTCCAGCCGCTTGTCGGCCTTGTCCCATTCGACCTTGCTGCCCAGCTCGCGGAAGAAATCCACGATGCGGGTCACGTCGGTGATCTCGGGCACGTTGCGCAAGGTCACGGCGGCATCGGTCAGCAGCGTCGCGCACAGCACCGGCAGCACCGCGTTCTTGTTGGCCGATGGCTCGATCCGCCCCGTCAGCGGCTTGCCGCCCCGCACCAGAAGCGCCGTCATTCGCAATCCCTCTTGTCAGTAAAGCAGGCCATCAATAGCCCATAAGATGAAGCACTTCCTGCCGACTCCTGTGGTCGGATCGGAAGATGCCCATGACCTGGCTGGTTACCATCGCCACGCCCGGCGTACGCACTCCGCGCGCCGACATGCAGGCATGGTTCGCCTCGATCACCACCGCCACGCCGCGCGGGGCCAGATGATCCCAGATGCAATGCGCGACCTCCGCGGTCAGCCGTTCCTGCACCTGCAGCCGCCGAGCATAGCCGTGCAGCACCCGCGCCAGCTTGGAGATGCCGACCACGCGATCGGTCGGCAGGTAAGCGATCGCCGCCTTGCCGATGATCGGTGCCATGTGGTGCTCGCAATGGCTCTGGAACGGGATGTCCTTCAGCAGCACGATCTCGTCATAGCCGCCGACCTCCTCGAACACCCGTGCCAGGTGAATGGCCGGATCCTCGCCATAGCCCTGGCAATATTCCTTCCACGCCCGCGCCACGCGGCGCGGCGTGTCGAGCAGGCCCTCGCGCTCCGGATCGTCGCCGGCCCAGCGGATCAGCGTGCGAACAGCGTCCTGCACCTCGTCCGGCACGACGATCTTGCCATCGGGCCCGCGCGTAACCTCGTCCAATGGCAGGTTCATCCCCGGCCCTGTCTGCGCAACCTCTTCATGGAGCGGGCCAATAGGCTCCCTTTGCGGAAAAGGCCACGCCCTCGCGGGTTGATGACGAACATCTCCGCCGGCTCCTCCGGGTCCAGCATCTCGCGGTCGGCCAGCTCGATCTCCAGGTCCGACAGTTCCATGGCTACGTAAGGGCGCAAAGTATGCACCCGGTCCGTGCCCAACGCCGTGATCATCCCGGACATGGAACCCGCCCGGTCAACCAGCGCCCCGACCTCGGCCGGATCAAGGTCGCAATGTTCTGCCAACAACGCTTCGCGAACCGACCGGATCGCGTCGCTGCACCCTTCATTGCCCGGGCGGGAGCAGTCCACGAACACGTCGCATTCGCTGTCCAGTCCCATGGACCGGTTGTTCCAGTTGGCGGAGCCGATGCGCAGGATCTGGTCATCGATGATGGTCAGCTTGGCATGGACGTAGATGGCCGTCTTCCCCGCATGGGGAACGTAGAGGTGGAAGCGCCCCTTGTGGTCGGCCTCGCGGATCGCCTGCACCAGCCGTGCCCGTGCCGGGTCCATCGCCTTGGCCTCGATCCAGCCATCGGCGGTGGCGGGCATCACCAGCACGATCTCGGGCGGGTCTTCCTCGGCCATCCGGGCGCAGATCGCCTCCGCGACCTTGCGGCTGGCGAGGTACTGGTTCTCCGCATAGATGAACCGCTTGGCGCGGCCGATCTGCTGCAGCACCAGCTCCTCGATCTCGCTTACGCCCGGATCGTCATTGTAGGGCGCGCGGGTGCGCGAGATGCCGATCTCGACATCGGTGAAATGCGGCTCCAGCTGATCCGGCCAGGCGCTGGCATCGCCATGGACCGGGGCCAGCTCGCCGCCACCCGCGCGCCTCCAGCGGTCGCGGCCCAGATCCTGCAGTGCGCCCGCGACATCGCCCTCCATCATCATGGTGATGTCGTGCCATGGCCCATGCAGCCGCCCGGTCGGGCGCCGCCGCCGCCCGTCCTTTTCCCGGTGCTCGGGCGTGTCCCAGCGCCGGTCGGTCATGTCGATCCCGCCGCACACCGCAACGGTATCGTCCAGCACGACGATCTTCTGGTGATGGCTGCAGCCGATCGGGTGCGAATTGTCGAACTTGAAATCGATCCGGCGGTGCGGCGCCCAGCGGATCAGGTCGAACAGCATCGTGCCGCGCAAACTGAGCTTCAGCGCGCCGAAACCCCACTTCAGGATTTTCAGCTCCAGCTCCGGATTGTGCCGCACCAGCCACAGGAAGAAGCTGCCCAGGCGGCTGGGATATTGCCGCTTGATCCCCTTCTGGTACCAGCGCCGCCCGCGCCGCAGGTGAATGCGGGTGTCGAAATCCCACCCGATCAGCAGCACACGCTTCTTCGCCTTCAGGGCGGCACGCTGCATCAGGTCGAAATAGTCGGCCGCATCCACGATGACGCGCACGCGGGACGCCCTGGCATAGCGCCACACTCCGGGCTCCACGCCCGAATCCTCCACTGCTGCCGACGCTGGTGCACCTCCAGAAACGCTCGCCCCGGTGTCGCTCACTCCTTTGCGTCTTCCTTCTTCTCGGGCGTCACTGCGGCATCCGCCATCTCCGCCTCCTTCCGGCGATCGAACACTTCGGCCATGTAGCGTTCGTCCTCCGCGGTGAGGTACTGGGCGAAGTCGGGGAAATGGTCCTCCTCCTCCTCGTCGATATGGTGGAGGTAATCGTGCTTCAGCTCACCGAACTTCGTCAGCCATTCGGGCGATCGGGCATCCGTCGCCGCCAGGTCGTTCAGCGCCACCTCGATCTCGTGATGCTCGGCGACCGAATGGCGCGTCTCGTCCGTCGTGGGCGGCTTGCGCATCATCGTGGAATACAGCGCCTGCTCCTCCGCGCTGGCATGGCTCTTGATGTCGATGGTGAACTGTTCGAACAGGTCGACCCGCTCGCCACCGTCCGCGCTGTCGCTGATGCGGGCGAGCAAAGCGCGGTGGCGGTCATGATCCTGCTTCAGCCGCGCGAAGATGTCCTGGGTGGCCATGGACTGGCTCCTTATTGATGTATGTATGCGGGCTCAAGCGGTCGGAGAGCGGCCGGGTTCCTCCTGCGTGCGGGTTGTGCGGCGCACGAGCAACCGGACGCAGCCCGCCAGGGCCAGCGCGACCAGCGTGGCGGCAAGATCGGCGGCGAGGTCGAGCCAGCTGCCCGTCCGGTTCAGCGACACCATCAGCAGCTGGGCAATCTCGATCCCCGCCCCCAGCACCGCCATCCGCAGCAGGATGGTGCGCAGCGGCGTGCGCGGATAGGCGAGAGCGGCAAGCAGCGAGAGCGTGAAGAAGGCGATCATATGCTGCCACTTGTCGCCCAGCCCGACATCGGGGATCGGGGTTGCCAGCGGCCACAACGCCATCACCACCGCGAACAGCAGCGCGGCCCAGAACAGCAGACGCAGCAAGATTGTCATGCCCCTCCCATACGGGCGACAGCCGCCACGGGGAAGGCGCTTATTGTGCAGTGCAGCACGAGCGTGGCGGGACCCGCAGCCGGTGTCAACTTTGTCAACTTCACCCGAACCGCGCCGGATCGTAAAGCGCCGCGTCCAGCTCCGCGGTCAGCGCGTCGCGCGCCTGCCGCAGCAGCAGCTGCGCCCCCAGCCGGGCCGCGGCGGGGGCGGTCTGGATGCCGAAGCCGCCTTGCCCGGCAAACCAGAAGAACCCGGGCACGCGCGCATCCCGGCCATAGACCGGCAGCCGGTCGGGCGCGAAGCTGCGCAGCCCGGCCCAGCGCCGCTCCACCGCCTGCACCTGCCAGTCGACTACCTGCTGCAGCCGGTCGATGGCGAGCGCCACGTCAAGCTCCTCCGGCGCGGCGTCGCAGGGCGCGCTCGGCGTCTCGTCATGCGGGCTCAACCACAGCCGGCCGCTTTCCGGCTTGAAGTAGAACGATCCAGCCAGGTCCAGCACCAGCGGCAGGTCGCCCGGCGGCGCAGGATCGGTGCGCAGCTGCGCCACCGT
>Ga0210040_10004067_pt1 | contig 19335 bp, 19 predicted proteins | sample CryGeyCG12114_NA_FD_185462 | JGI IMG/M metagenome (GOLD analysis project Ga0210040, IMG submission 185462) | Groundwater microbial communities from aquifer - Crystal Geyser CG19_WC_8/21/14_NA (SPAdes) (version 2) | ecosystem: Environmental > Aquatic > Deep subsurface > Groundwater | place: USA...
CGTAAAATAATTATTAAGAATTTCGTCTGCAAAAAAGCAGCATGTGAGACTGTGAGACCTGTGATTTAATTCAAATCGAGAACTGCGACGCGAAAAGGCTCCGCCCGATATGTAGGAGCTCCGCCCATGCTTGAGGATTATTTCTAATCTGGCCGAGGGGGTGTGGGGGGAGTGGGGGAGGCTTTTCGAGCACAGGCCTGAGTGCAGAAGGGAGCTGGGAAGGCCTTGGGTTCGGTAATCGCCGAAGGCGATTTCCGGCGGGCCGTCCCAGGTTCCTTCAAACGAGGGGTTGTGTGAAGCAAAAGTCTCTTCAGCGTCACCCCACGATCCGTTTTACTGACTCTGTACTGAGAACGGGATTCTTAATAATTATTTTACGGTTTGGAGGTGGTGGTGGTGGAGGCGGTGGTGGCGGTAATGGTGGCGGTTGCGGTGGTGGTGGTGGTGATTTCAACATCTCCCCAAATAGTAAAATCTGTCCAAATGAACATTTGCATAGTAAATGATTTTTTTTAATTGATTTTGATTTAAGGTTAAGTTGAGCTCACCACGAAAATGAATAGAAAGCAAATGCATTTGTACCAGCAGCAACCACGACATAGTCCAGTTTTGCATTTTCTCTTTTTCCCATTTTTGGGCGCACGTTTCTTACACATTGTGTGGAATATTTTTTTTGCACGTTTTTATTATTCAAGCCAGTGCGTGACAATACAAAGAGTAAAATTATGGGCAATTTATGACAAACACTGAAAAAAGTAACATGTGAGTTCATGACAACTTAAACTTTAATTTTTTTGTAAAGTGTCACGAATAATATCCAGTAAAAATACTTGAAATACTATGGATGCACTCGATGTAATTATAAATGAATTCGATTTGAAAAAATGTAGCCAGAGTTTAAGGTATATAAAGATCGCCAAATCGTTAGCTATACACATTACACAGCTTTTTCCGTTTAATAATATTGACAATTTTTTAAAATCTCAGCAGAATGGTTTCCAAAATTATTATTTTGGCTGTTGTAGTCACAATTTCAGCAGTTTCTGCCCAGGCAATGAAAAAAGCAGTTTCTGACAAATCTGCTCTGAAAGCAAAATCTGGTTGGTAACGATTAACTAAGATGTTGCGTTTGAAAAACTTTTCATATTACTAACTATACCTGAATTTTTTTCAGAATTTTGTGGATCGCCAGATTTTCAAGAAGACAAAACTTGTATCAGCATTCGTTTACCTTGGCAAGAAGACCCTATCTATTTTTGCACAGGTTTGCATATAAATGGCATTTCATAATTATAACTTTCTGACAAAGCCTTCAATAACGCAAAAAAATTTGCAAGAACAGAAAAGGAAAATTTGCAATACAAGCCTGCAACAAAAGCCAACAAGTATTGCTGGCATGATAGATCCAAAAAGACTCTTCTAATTGCAACTCCTTGGGATGATTGCCCGTTGACTAGTATTCCAGGTAACTAACTTGAGTAATTTTTTTCTAAATAGTCTGTTCATATGATATTAATAATTTTTTTGTTTTAGATATCTGTGAAAATAGGGAATGCTCAGAAAAACCTTACAACAGGACTTGCACTGAGATTCCAGCAGATAAAAAATACCCATGGAATTGCTGTCCCACCTATTACTGCGACGAAGGGTCAGTTTCTGCTTGTCAAATGCTCCAACTTGAACCTGAATGCATGAGTGCACCAAAAGGGAAAACCAATTGCATTGGATTTAAGGATGAACATGGTTGCTGCAATAAATATCAGTGTGATGGAGGTAAGATTTTTTTTATTGTTCTGTTCTCATTACAAAGGAAGCAAACAAAACTTGAGTCGAGTGAATTTTTTATCAAAAATAATGATAGACGGTAAACCTGGAATGTGTCCAATGGAATCAAAGGCCAAGAAACTGATGCGAATTTTCAAAGGAGCCAGAAAAAGTACAAGAAAGCCAGGATTCAATGATAAAAACATACAAATCCATAGATTTAGCACTGGAAGCGATCCTCTGACATCGAATATTCGCTGTGTTGGAGACTACACTTGCCCCGGAACGATGAAATGCTGTGCCAACAATATTTCCGTCTATGGTGGCCAATTGCCTCAAACCAGGAGACTCCTTCCTCGTCGCAATGCCCCTGTTTATGGATACTGCATGGAGCCCGTTTCCGAAGACCAAGCTATTGATGACAATTCAGTTGATGATTCGACTCAAAATTCTACATAAAATGTGCAAAAACACTATTTCAATAAGTACTTATAATTTAGACTTGTTTCATTCCTGTATTATTATACGTAAGATTTTTAAATCTACAGTCGATCATACTTACTAATAAAGGAATACAATAACTCTAAATGCATTTATTTGCAGAAAATTAAAACCAGTAACTTAAATCAAAGAGAATCATTGATTATTTGTGAAAAATTAACTATGCATTGCATGCTATACTGACACAGTCGCTGAATTTGCAAGTGTGTTCAAGTTTGAATGCAAATCTGTGCTGAATTTATATACACTGGAAAACATGTTGCTCCACCACAGCAATTTGTACACGTGTAGTTACACGAGCGTTTTGCTTCGCTTATTTTCTGCATCTTTGTGTATTGGATATGTGAATCATTTAAGTTGTTGGTAGAATGAAGAGGAACATTTTTACTTCAATCCAGCTAACTAAAAGAAACGTGATTTATAGCACATACATTTTACATTAGTTAGTTAATACGAATTCAGAGACAGAATTCATTGATATTAGATTTTTGCAACACATTATTGCATTGACAAGTGGGAAGGGAAGAGCAAAGCTACACTGTCGAGCTCGACTGAAAGCATTGATTTTATTTTTACATGCTAATTTTGGCCCTGGATACTATACTACGTACTTTTACATGTGAACGAAAGTAAGTGTATCCTTTGGGAATGAGAATCAACATGCTTATTTGGTAGTAAACAATTTGAAAGTATGTTGCTGATATTGTGTATGGATTGAAGGAATTTATCTGTTTTGATTCATTTTGGAATAAGATTCTGTGAAGAAAACAAAATATTTTAGTTCGACTTGTGCAGCAGTTAATGACTGAGTAACATCCCAGGGTTTTAATAGAAGAGCTGTATTTCAGCGCAATTCAAATCATCTTCAATCAGGAAGTATACGTTGTGAATGTTTTGTTGCTTGTACAACTTGCGCAATCCCATCAGCTGTTAAAATCGCATTGCTCATACATAAACAAACACGGAATCTAGAAATATTAGATCCTGAATTTACGGATATTACTGTGAAAGTATTGTAATTAAGGGTCATAAAATCTGGTTAATAAATGTAATGTCTTTGCCAGCATATGGGAAAATATGTAGAAATAACTTAAATTGAATTTCTCAAGTTTCCAACCTACCCATGCTAAATCTATTTATATATTTATATTTTGTACCATTTAGTAGCTGGCAAAGGATCCCAATCGTACACAACCCGAAGTAAAATCTTGTCTACGCTAATATGGAGGCCGAACCTGATGTGACAACCAGTAGTACCAATACTACCAATAATAAAAGCTCAACGCAAGCGGAATATGGTACTTCAGCAACTGGAGAAACGCAGGAAGATCCCGAGGACAGCAGTATTGAAGCATTAAACTGGAGCGATATTGACGAAGAAGAGATGTCAGTCCTTGTGCCAGAGAAAAAAGGAGTCTCCAAAGGAACAGATCTCCCAAGTTCTGGAACAACTCAAGAAGGCCCAGATGCTTCCCTTTCGTCCTCATTATTGCAGTCCATAAATTCCACAATATTTGAAGATGACCAAGCAGTAAGAAACTCTGTGATAGAAAGTTGGGCTTCAAGCGTGAAGATCGCTGCCGAACGAGGGGAAATTGAGTTGGATAAAGATTTCTCTGATAGAAACGGCCCGGAACAACCGATAACGCAAAAAAAACGAAAATCAAATGACAAAACGTCCCAAGATATGACAACTAGTACTACCGATTCCAAAGATGACCCTCTTTCTACTGCTCCAGTTTTAGATGACGGAGTAAGTGAATTTTAGATCCTTTCTGTATATGCTATGTGTGTGTGTGTTCTTGCATTCAGTTTGACGGAGCGCATTATTGTTTGTGTAGCCAATATGGAACAAGGGGCCAAAACGGTACACCTTCCAAGAAAACCGCCGCATCAATCAAAAATTAACTATTGGGGTTATTTTGTCTCTCGTATTAGCGATTGGTCTCGGGCTTGGAAACCTAGTCGCGTATAATGAATGCGAAGCGGAACATAAAGCGCCAAATCTCAAAGAAGAACTGGACACCCCCAGTAATAATCCAGTTGGTCAAGACGCCCCAAAAGTTAGTGATTCAAGTATTTCCTCGTCATCCCCAATACCAAGTGTTCCTTCACCAATCCCAGCTATTCCAAAACACCAATTTCAAAAAGATAGTTTGGTTTACGAGTCATCTGCAACTAAACAAGATGCGAATGCAGGCCAGAAAACTTCAACACATAGTGTGGAGGATGAAATCATTGTTAAACCTGTCAGAAAAATTGAGGATCCCAACAAACCAATACTCGATCCTAAATATGCGGACCAAGCAGAAACTTTAGCCAAGGTTGTAAAAGGATTAGACGATTTGGCCCGGAAAATTGATCTTTTTGAAAATGCAACTAGGAAACTTGGTGGCGTTATTATGTTGAATTACGAAGAAGAAGAAACAGATCATTCCAAGTCTACTTTCCCTGATTCCACTGCAACCAATAATTATGATGCGTTGAAGCAAGAGCATCATAACATAGATTCTAGTGACAAAAATTCCTATGGAAAAGGTTCTGCGGATAAACCGGGTGTACGGGAAGACCCGTATGAACGGATTTTTACGAACATGAAGAAAGTAATTGAAGAAGATGATTTTGATATTGATGAATGGATTGGTGAAGACAGCCGATTTTTAATCACAGAAGATGAAAAGGACCAGTTAAAACGTCTGTGGGAAGAACATGTAAACAAGTTGGATGAGAAAATGAGAGTGTTGAAAGAAGAGTTTAGTAGGGAGCTGAAAGCGTCCATTGAACACTTTGAAGATGAAGACGTTGAGACGAATTTAGATTTGGATGATATAATTCTTACTGAAGATTTAGAGCTGCAAAAATTGCAGGAACAAGAAGTTCTGAAGGTGCGGGAGGGAATTGCCAAAGCCCATGAATCAGGTCGCCCCAAAAGAAAGCTTGAACGGCAAGACCCTGTAAATGCGTTTGATGATATGGAAATGAATGATGATATAATAGTCCAAACCAAGTCAAACAAACCCAGAGAAAATTCCAGCTTTCATCAAGACAATATTGATGAAAAATCTGCAGATAAAAAACGTAATAATAAAGAAGATTCCAAAGCCCAAAAAAGGAGACAGAAGTTGGCGAAAAAAATGGAAAAAAAACAAAAAAGGAAAGGTAATTTTAATGAAAATTCCGAATTTCAGAATGATTCTCATAAAAATGAAGCTAAAAAGCGGGTGGTTCAGGAAAATTGGCAATCTTCTCGAGCTAAAGCTCGGAAATTTAGTCGGGAGAAAAAACTAGTGGATAGTAACTGGCAGATCAATAGAGATCGTATCAGAGAGAAACAAAGATCTTCGGGCACCAAAGTAAGATAAGTTATTCCTTGTCATCTTTATGTAAGGTTTCCTGGATCTTAAAAGTTTGTATGCGGAATTGTGCTATCTTATTTATGATTATTGAATATAATTGCTTCAAAGATACTATTTTGCTGACGTAGCAAAGATTTCGGTAAAAATTTCTGTGTATACCTGTTTCAATCGCTTAAATTTACCAGTTAACCAGTCACGGGTGAATTTTGAATGATAGTTCGAAATAATTAATCAATTATGGTCTCCTTTGTGATAGATTTTGTGAACGTAATAACAGTGTAATTTGTGTACTTGTAGTAGCACAAATTAATATAGTTTGTTATTATGAGTGAATGACATACAAATCTTACTCGAAGTTTAAAAACTTGTGGTAAAATTTAATTCCTAAGGCTATGGATTCCTCATGATGCTTTACATTCTGCACTAATCATGATGAAAGTTTCTTCTAGGGAATATGAAATCTATTTACTTTATTGATTCCCCTCAATGAAATAATTTTTGAAATAATTTAGAATACATAGTTCTGCTCTTATTTCAATCTGTATAAATCCTTCTTTTTAAAAAAAAAACTCACTGTACTATGAATTTGGATTTTTCTCATGGATTAGCTATTGAATTATAATTCATTTTGATTTGTGTAATGTGAAACATGTAATAAATCCGATAAAAAATATTTGGACTACTAATTATTTGGTTTATTTGAAAGGGCTAGTCATTTAATTTGAAAATAGTTTTTGGTTACATCATCAACTAATTAAGCGAACGTAATTTACATTATAAATAACCCCAATAAATAGAATATCTTGCGCGTGCATATAATAAATAGTTTATTTACATTAAATACAAAGTATATAGAACTTGTCTCTGCAGTAATCATACCTCGTCATACTAAGACTATAAAATATATCACAATGACTTTCTCCTCTGTTCTCTACTCCCTTTTGATGACATAATATGCATATCGGTATGTGATGTGAATCAGTCATAAAAATTATTTCACACCCTTTTAAGTTACAAACCCTTTCGCATCTAAATAACCAACTATAATGAAATAACACAACGTCAGTATTCATTGCACTGCTTACTAATTACACCTATCATTTACAAGTGAAAATCTTCATTGCTAGGAACACTAGTTTCTCTATCTCGAAAGGTTGCAAGAAACCCATATACTTCCATTGGCTTCATCAGAATGGACTCATTGTATGCCAGGTTCTTACCTTCATGAACAAATGTAAGAGTGGCCTGCTTCATTTGGGACTCGTAGAGTGTTCCAAACAAGTCCTCTAGACGGAGCTGTAAAAAATATTTGCCACTTATGTAATGTGAGAATGCATATTAATATTTTGTACTAAATATCTACTAGTAAATCGATGAAATTTACAACTTACGCGACCCAAGCGTTGAGGGACGAGGCTGCATCCAGAAATAGGAATGCTTTCCAAAAATCGGCCATCAAAGCCAAGTCTATGTACTAAAATGGCAGACTCTGAAGACGTGGCAAAACTGTAGTCATCTAAAGGATTTGTATACAGTGGTAACATAGGTGCATCTAAGATACGAACATCGCAAGCAACTTTAGAGGCACTTCCTTTAGATGTTACATAGTCTTCTACATGGAGAAGTTGACTAGTGGCTTTGGATGGAGTGCTCTCCGCAGAAGTTACGAAGGTTTGAAAAGGATGTAGCAAATCATCTGACGTTAATTGAGCTTGTAACGACAGCATTGGAGCTTTTTCGTTCCTTTTCTCATCCTATGAAAATAATAAATTACTAACATTCAGTTAAACTCGACAAAAAATAGTTAACATGTGAGATGAAAAAATAATACCTGACATGAAAGAGGCTCTAATATGAGTTTAAACATGCTTATGGTTTCCACATTATCTGTATCACCCTGGCCTGCACCTCTGTTGTCATCTTGCATTATCCTACGATCTAAAATCACCTGCAAATAAATTTAGTTAAGTTGATTAACAGATTAACAGACAATTTGGTAATGAACAATGATGCGTGCGCTTACCTCGATTTCACCAGAGGATAAACTAGCAGTTCCCAAAGGTTGCTTTGATAAAACAGTTAGTCTTAATTTGTCATCTTCAATGTATGTTGAAGATGGAAGTGGATAAAAATTAGCTTGGAGAGGCAGTTTATTAAACTTCTCCCGTTGTATCATCTACGAATCACACGTAAAAATATGAATCAAAAGATATTAGGTAATCCTTAAGTAATGCAAGATCAAAAGCTATAAACTTACATGGAAGGCATTAAGATCAGTGAAGGAATAATCTCCTGATTGGATTTCCGAACGAAATCTCATCATAAGCTCAAAATTATGCTCCGAACGAATATCAGCAATGTTTGTCAGTTCAATGGAATATTTCTCAAAACCTTTAAATTACAATAATATTAGCACAACCTTATCAAATATTACGTGCGTGAAGTATTTATTATTAGAAAAAAAGTAAAAACATACCTGGATGATTGAAGATGCGAACTTTATGCTTGACCTGAGGAAGCCAAACTTCTACATAGCTCTGAAGCTTTCCTTTTACAATTTTAATGAATGGATTTGTCATTTGAAGGGGAACTGCTTCTCCATCTGGTATAAAAAGGTACAGTCCAGAAGACTCCGCTCTGTTTTTCATGCCATATCTGAAAATGACAAGATAGTTTAGTTACGATACACGAAATATATATCAGGGGGAACAAGTTAACCTTCAAAAGCGTATTACTTGTGCATCTGAATGCTCAACTCTCGAGATTCGCCGTCAACTGATATTGATTCCAAAAATCCGTAATCATTAAATTTGGCTTTCAAGTAATCATTTGATAATTCTATCGTGTCCTCAGGTTTCATGATTTTGACAGGAAACTTCTCGTGGTCGAAAATTGTGGAAGCTGCATTTTTCATGTAAATCTTAGGAATTTGAATTTTCCTATGAAAATAAAAACGTCAAAAAATTAAAATACAAGAATATTAGCATCTAATTTACTTTTATGTTTTACAAAAGACTGACTTCACCTTTGCGGGGAAAATTGAAGCCGGTAACTTCGAATCTCTAAAGGTTCCATTTCAGCTACAAAACTTAATTGAAAATTATTCTTTGAAATCGTAGTTTTATCATCAAAGACAGGTAAAATTTCAAAATCGACTTCTTCTCCATTTGTATTCAAAACCTGCATAAAAGGAAAATATTGACCGGTTCAAGTAAGAGAATCCAATCACGTAAACATATTATAGAAAAATATCAAAGAAAAACTCACCGAAATTCTGTAAGTGGAGACATGAAGGTCCACTAACATTACTCTATTCCTCGCAACGCTGTTGAAAACAGTTACAAGTTTTTCACTGAATTCTCCGTCCAGTAAAATACGAGTATGATGAGGCAGTGTGTAAGATTGCTCTTTGAAATATGTTGGTTCATAAAACACCGAGTCAGGCTTCACTTTTTCAATTTCAAATTCTTTCTCTTTCAAATGAGACAAAACATGCAAACTTTGTTGCATGACATGATTGCATTTTTCAATAGCGTCATGTAGTCTGAAATAAAGAAAGATTAAATTAGGAATCTTTTGGACTCAGTCATTTTAAAAAATGTATCACCATCAACGCAGCATTTTTTACATACTTGTCAGCATAGTCCACCATTACGTGGTCTTTCGAAGTTCCCGTCACTCCATCATGATGCTGAAACAAGCTCAAGTTTCTTCTTGCGGCTATCAAATTTCCTAGCATGTTCCTTAAGAAAGGCAGTTCAATATTTCCATATTTTTTGGAGAGTTCGGCAGCAGTTATAGAAAATACCAAGTTAGCAGATCTAAATCCCATAAAATTAAAATAGCAAACAAATGACACTAAAACAGTCATACGAAGAATATAAGACCAAAACCTACCTCAAATGCGTAATGAGTTCACGGTCCATTGCTTTGTGAAAAGGTCTGGATGTAAAATATCCAGTCCAATAATGGTCATCTCTGTCAGCATATGAGAAAAAGTCGCCAGTCAATGTAGAAAGCTCAACGTTCCCATTTTTAGTTTCCTCAGTTAAGGCAATGAAGTAGTCATCCAATGTACCAAACTGAATCTAAGTAGAGCAATAGAAAATGAATATAAAGTTTAAAATTTTTGCAAGCAAGTGTGAAGTGTTCTTGAGAAGTCCTAATCATGATCCAACCTCAGTCTCAAATTCAGGACGATTATTTATGTAGTCCATGAGTGCACCGTAATTATTAGTCTGCGCATCCCACTCTGCGGAATTCTCCCATCTGAAATCATCTCCCAATGGAATGAGAAGAGTGTTCGTTTTGTATAACATGGCTTTCTTTTTATACTGATCAACAATAGTGGAAGACCTACATAAAGCAACAAGATAACAGCAAGTTGTTTTAAATAATTTTATAGAAGCATACTACATTTATTTAGTCTATTGTCCATATTATACCTTTCGTGGATATTCCTCGCAACAATCGGTTTTGGCGGAGAACGCCAAGGACATGTCATTGATGAAACCCCTTTCATGCGTTTGAAATCGAACTGACAACATACTTTTGGGTCAGGACCACACGTGTGAGGAACATCGTAGGAATAAAATGGCATCATATGACACAGCATATCAGTAGTACCATCCGAATCTATGTACAGCATGAAATTATTATTCATATTTACAATGTACTAAACAAGTTTGTGGTATAGATTTTTCCATACCCCATATTTGTCGCCATTTGAATTCCAACTCCTGTTTCTGAGCTAAATATTTCTTGACTGAGTAATGGGTCCTTTGAATAACCATATTAGTCATTCCAGTTCGTCGCAAGAAATACGCATTAGTTGGGGACATTCCAAAGGGATCAATTGACCATCCATTTCTGTAAGTAGCATAACAAAAACATTTTCGGTATATTTCACTAAAATATAATGCAGATAAGCAGATATGTTGAAAATATCACACAATATGAGTAATATGAAGTAATTCAAGCATTCACGTACTTAGGAATCACTCCTAAATGGTGATATAACCATTGATGACCTTCAATGAGCTGCATCAAAATGGAGTAATAGTGAGAATTCGCTTCATCAGGCATAACCCAGCCTCCAGTCACAAACTCCAGCTGCCGATTTTCTACCAGTCTAAATAATTCACAAAGTTAAATAAAAATAATTAACTATTGCGGCAATTTGAAACCCTACCTTTTAACAATGACCTTTTCGGGGTCATTTAAATCATTCCACCACATGCTGAAATATGAAATTTCCGCCCATATAAACTTGAGGGAAGAATCCCCGCCTAACTTAATCAACATAGTGTCCAAAATATGCTTGGTTTGCTCCACATAGTATCTTTCGAAGGTTTTTATCCATCCTAAAAAACATTTTATACATATTTAGTAAACTATCCCCATAAAATAAAAAAAATCTGTGTAAACACTCATGAAAAATTTACCTGGATCATTATGAGAATGAGGAATGACGAAAACTTTCAATTTATTAGTATCACTAAAACGACTAGAATCGATTTCTACATTCCATCCCTGTTTCCAACTTCCTCCATTTGGGTTGTCAAATTTCAAATTTTCGTATAAATCTAACATCTACACAGGTAAAACCGCAATTTAAAAACATGAGAATCCGTACAACCTTAGAAATCGTTGAACAAGTCTTACGTGAATATCACTTTTAGCCTTTTCCTTCATAGAAAAGGCAGCTGAACAGATACTCGACTTATTTGGTACAATTTTCTGAGACTTCACTTCTTCAGGGATTTTCAGAGCCGGTGACTTGTCTATATAGTCAATATCATTCTCTTTCGCACCCTTCTCTGCAGTCAAAATTGCATCTTCAATTCCTTTCATGGAATCCTTATGACTCACAAAGGCAGCTTTCAAACGATCCAGCTTATCCTTGATTTCATTAAAATCAACCTGTGGAGGTAAAAGCACATCAGAGACTTGAAGGCAGATTCATACTACAATAAACTAACACCACTTACTCCAGTATTCTCCATATTCCTGTTCGGAAAGGATCTAGTCATCATGAAAAAGAGACCGAAACACACCACGACAAATCCGGCCGTCCCAACGATGAAGATTTTTTTCAGATCCATGTCTAATAAACATAAATAACAAATTATTGCATATCACCTATTTGCATCTGCCGATTAAGCATAAGTACACTTTTCAATAAAATGTCTTACTTGAAAATTCGATAGTGAGAAACCAAATATAAAATTCTCTTTGTCAAGCAATTAGCAGCTGGAGGATCGGAAAATCGAGAATAAAAATGGAAGCACTACCCGATTAATGTGGGTAACTAAATGCATCGTATAGAAACGATTTAGATCTGAATGGTAAACAGGTTAATTAAATTGCTGCTGTTTTTTAGACGCACAAAACAAAGACCTAACTTACTCATTTAACTTTGACAGATTATTACTCAACGTCTAAGAAACAAAAATGAATCCGAATGCGAAATTAAACCACAGCTAACTTTCTTTCCAACTCTATGGGAGACAAATCGACCACTTTGTGCTGTGCCAAGGAAGTTGGACTTTCACCCTGCATATTTGACAATTTGACTAAACTTCACTTTTTTGAGTGAAAAGTTTATACATGAACACAATACCTAATAAATATCCCTTTCTTCTGGCTGCAGCAACAGTAAAAGACAAAGATAAAGCCATTATGTCGTAAATTATAATACTAAATGCTGAGTTTGAACATTGAGTCGTCGTTGAATGCCTACGTTAAAATACCAAACTTCTATATGATATGCATGTAGCATGGATCTACGGCAGAATTAGAAAAGATTCATTAAACTCGCTAAACAGCGTTTTATTGGCTTCACAATTTTATCTCTTCATAATTTTCAACTATGCTATTTACTGAGGGAGGAATAGAGTATATATGAATTATGAATTTGTACTGATCCAGCATAGCACCATACCATTTTACATGAGGACATCGCTTTGTTCATTTGCGTATATTGCATTGTATTCGTAAATCATGTGTGCTTTGCTTGCAGTCCATGACTATCTGCACATATGCATACACAAGAATTTAAGCAGGTAATTCATTTTTACACCACATTTTTGGAAATTAGCTAGTCAACAGTCATAACAGCTATAACTAGTCCTATATATGTCCGATTTGCATCTACTATGAATGGATAATACACAATACCGGGTTTTCGTATGCATTTCTTATTTTACTATTTGAGTCGAACTAAATAATATATTTGTGCTTACATTACCATGTAATGTTCAAAACCATTTGTAAATATCTGCAATATTATTGTTATGTAGAGTCAGTACTCCGATGAGGATGAATATAACTATAAGGATTTTCAATATTCTCAGGAGTAGCGTTGATAATTGTGCTGCCAGACTGAATAACACTCGGTGGAATGTAATTTTCTGCATACAATATTTGCGTGGGATTAGGATCCTCACTGCTAGGGCAAGCTGAGCTTTTGATTTCTTCTGTAGAGTGTCTCCATGTATCTACATTGGTGTACGGCTGAAGATTACACGATTGTATAGATGCGAGAGGAATCACATTATCATACGCTGGAGCGGAGTAAGTCCAAGAAGTTGTGGGTAATGAAGTATTATGAAGTACTACCGTTTGTGGCAATAAAATACGTTCTGGTGGTAGTTTTTTTGATGATTTGACAGTCATTATTGACGTAGCTTCTAAATTTACAGCAGTAGATTCCAATTGGGCTACAGGAGCTGCAATGATTTTATCCTTGGGGTTGGGAGCAATCACAGGAATTTTTTCAGGAGTCAATTGTGATAGTTTTGATTTGCTATTTTCACTTTTGTCGTGAATTTTTTTGTGAATGCGCAAACTATTTGCTTGAGAAAAACTTTTTTGACATATCTCACATTTGTAGGGCCTCTCACCAGTGTGAGTTCTGTAAATTATAGTTCACACATTTGACACCAGTATGAGAAGACAGTCTAATTGTATAGAAATGACATAATTAACTAACCGTATATGAAGGGTTAGATGTTGCTTCACATTGAAACATTTGTTACAAATTTCGCATTTGTAGGGCTTTTCTCCAGTGTGGACTCTCACATGACGGTCTGTATTCGCATTCAAATTCATTTTTGCATATGTTGGTTGTATCAGTTAGCTGATAAAAAATGTACTGAATAATGCGTTTTATATGTTTACCTAGATCCCTTTGAGCAATGAATCCTCTGCCACAGATTGAGCACACGTGATTTTTCTCCCCTTTGTGAACTTTTATATGGAAGTTTAGGTGACTTTTGGCTCGGAAAGCTAAAAATTAACATCATTAAATAAGTAATGATAATAATGACATATTTGCATAAGTGACCACATAATTTGCTATGCACACCTTTTCCACACAGTGAGCAACTGTACGGACGAATATTAGCATGACTTGCTTTATGGTATCGAAGAGAAAGTATTCCTTTCAGAATTTTCCCACATTCGTCGCATTGCATAGGAAGTCGAAGCTTCCAGTTTTCAATTCGCTCCTCAGGTTTCTTTCTTGGACGACCTCGTTTTGGCTCTGTTGAGATAATATTTGCATTTACTCGTCAAAAACAATAAATGATACTTTGAAAATATCAGTGAGTGCTCACGTTTGTCAAGACTGCATGATTCTTCTTCTAAATCAACAGCTTGCTCAAATTCCTCATTGTCACTATTTTTTCCACTTTTTCTGCGTTTTGGTCTGTTGACATCGTTTTCTATTATAAATGGATTGCCAAATGTGTAGTAAACGTTTTACTAATATAACTAATTGCCATTGCATGCATTAAAACAGCTACATATAGTATACTCACAAACCTTGGCAAGGTGCAGGTTCCAAATCACTTTCCTGCGACTTATTGTAGTCAATTTTCTTTTTTCTTGTGCTTCGTCTTGGGCGTAACTCCTTATAATTTACAGTGGCTTCATTTGTTATCTGGGTATCTATGTAATTAATAAGGCCTCCTTTATTAATTTTTTCCTCCACATGCCATGCGTTAACTTTACTGGTTATCTAAGGTTAAGGGTTACAATTCACTAACTAACTAATGTCTGCCTAACCTGGTTGGTTTTCTGTATATTTTTTCCCCTCATCATTTAATTCCACATTTTCATTATCTGATATGGGTGAAACAAAGAAATCCTCAATCTCAATTTTTGTCTGAATAAGATTGCCATCTCCTCCCTCTAGTGTTTCCTGTTCATTTTCAAATCTGTCAATTTCATTCACACCACCAACAGTATTTGCTGCTCTAGTAGTTCGCCTGGAATTTCTCCTGGGTTTCTTGTATGATTTATTTTCCGCACTGCACTTTCTTGTGCCAGTGGCCTTTACAGTTTTCTTACTGACAGTCAAATCAGTGCAGAATTCTTTCAAGCCGTCAAAGGTGTGCAATGTGGTATATAGCTCAGACTTTTTGTTAAGTATCTCGGTACCTATGTAAAGGAGAAAATTAATTTCATTATACTGGGTTGTGTGTGAGGCCTCTAAAAGTGCGAGCGTGTACCAAATTTTTGAAAAATCCAATCTGTTATAATGCTAGACTCAGCCAGCAATAGTTGGATTTGTTTTCTCAAAATATCAACTTTGTACCGATGCTTTCTGAAATGGGTTTCTAACGAGGAAATCCTTTGCATCATCTTATAAGCACTTTTTTCAACCATATTATTTGCATAGGTTATAGTTTTTTTCCTTTTAATGTTTTTACTGGTTCAATGTATGCTACATTATTTATTTTGACTTTTCTCTCTCGTATAGCTTTTTTCTCTGGACTTACGTTGCGATTGTAGTCTTATCGCTGAATTTTGATCATTTGATTTTGTTGTGCGCTACACTTACATAGTAAGCAAACTTCATGCCTACACAAATACTTGCACATGATCATAATGTGATGCGGACTTTCTTCTGGAGATGCGATTTTTCTGAACCTCAGGTTTTCTCACATGGAGAAGAGATATTTTTCTAGGCACAATTCAAGGCATGTAATTTACAGTTACAAATGCAGAATACTCCGAACCAGTATCCCAGATACAATCTGTTTATGAACACATTACGAACATTATTAAACCAGTCGATAGGATATTTTTTTCAACATAATTTTTATTACAAATATAGTGTTTACAAGACACATAAATAAAGAATGTACGAGCAGTTGTTGCGAGATGATTAACATTTTATAGCTTATTTAATGTATGCTGCAATAATTAGTTTAAGTGAATTGCATTAGTGTAAATGACACAAAAAATCTCAAAAAATAATACCGTGAAAATGTGCAGTTTTGGTGAGTTAGTTATATTGTGCTTGAAATAATAATTTAGAAACTATACTTGACGCATAAATACTAGAAAAATAATTAACGATGGAAAGTGATTGAGATCTATCTTTCCTTATGACAGTCCCTTTACACAAAAACATAAACTAATGAGAATCATGTTCTTCCAGTATTTAGTCCGCAGTAATTAACTTCGAACAATTAAAATATAGTACAATTAGTGGAATAAACATCGTTCAATTAATGCTGCTTACACATTATATATAGGGAAATGACCACACAACACGAATATATAAGAAAAAATATTCAGGATATACATCTCATATTATTTGCAACATCCACATATCTCACATTACACGCTTGCGGTGTCTATTATTGCCACTACAACTAAACTCATCGAGTATGCAACTCTTACTTTTTATTTTTTAATAAGAATTTTATGTAGTTAAATTATTGTAATTTCTTGAAAGTGCGTTCTACTGCTTATGCTATTTACTAACATACTACGACCACCAACAACGAGTACATAACTTGTTTTTAGGACTAAGGATTGATTAGGATTTAGGACGTTATGCAAACATAATGCGTGCAATGACTATTATACTTGACGACATAGACTAACAAGTCAGTTTTCACACTCATAGTTAGGAAAGCAAAATATAATGATCTGGTGTACGTAGCAGCACAAATTCAGACGTCATTTTTAAGAGAACCATAGGATTCACAATAATGTGCTGTTATTTTGTATGAGCCTACGTACAGGTAACATGTACAGTCTATTAGTGACCTGAAGTTATTCACTCACAGTACAAATACATTTGCAATTTGACTAATGGAACAATTATGAAGATCATATACATTAGATATAGCATAGACAATTTTTTAACATAAAAATTCGTACTGTCAAGTTTTACAGACCAAAGTTAAGTTATTCACGTACGAATGAATGTCATAATTTCAGTTTATAATATAATGTCAACTGTCATTGATAGACATTAAGAGCTGTTCCTGCATGACTAATCAGATAAATCTATTGATTAATATCTATATCCAAATTGATTTGGTTTGCAAGAATTTTCTATACTTAAGTAATGGACTTTATATCAAAATAAATCATTTTAGGAAGTGGAAATTGACATTTTACATTCTATGATCCTATATAGGGATACAAGATATGGAGATTTACTTTGAATTTCTGTCCATTTGATTTTCCATTATAACATATTAGTTCTAAAAACAGTTTGAATAAATGCCCATTCTGTCTGACAATAACGCGACGAATTGAGATTCAATTTCCCAAGTGAATATAATAATAACATACCTACTTTAAAATTACCTCAGCATTTACTAAAATTATTATTGTTGGAATAATGAAATGTTTTCAGAACTGCATTAAAAAACGGCATTAGAATCTTACAACAAAATTACGACACATATTGGAAATAAGTTACTGGTGTAATGCATGTAGGAATAAACCTAAATGAAAAGAAATAATAGAAAGAATAAATCAATCTTTCCGAAAGAAACGATAAAAAAGTAAATGTGAGGTGCTTATACGTTTCTAATCTATTGTGAATAATCATATATCTTGACTCACTAATTGGTCAGTTACTTACTCAAAGACAAACTTTGAAGTGCAACAAGAAAACGAAACTAACAAATTCAATGAAATCATTAGGATAACAAATTGACAAAACCAACAACAAACTAAGTGAGGTTGCACATTAATACGTTGGTGTAGAATACTCCATTCCAGGTCCTAAACCGCAAAATAAAGGTGAGTTTAGTACAAGTTAAAAGCATTAAAAGAACATTTTTTAAGTAAAGTTCGAGTTTATACCAACCTTTGTTTTGACCAAACGGAGCTTCGCTGTATCCACCTTGGCCCATATCTTGTCCACCGGGGAATGATGAGTAGGCCGTTGCTCCGGGCATCGCTCCAGAGTCTACTTCGAAACCCGGACCAAATGCAGATTCAGCTCCTTGTCGATACCGTTGAAATGCAAAAAATGCACAGCCACCCTATACAGCGATAAAATTACAGAATTGCTGCTTTGAGACTACTAACATTTTGGTCACCACCCGAGGATGACAGCTATGAGTGAAAAGATCAACCTACCCAAGTGAAAATGGAAAAGAAGCAGAAGGCGATAGCTGCCTTCACATTACCAACACCAATGCCACCCGGGGGATCCTCTGAGTTGCTCCATTCGCTTGACAGGTAGCAAAATCCAATGAAATAAAGAAAAGCCCAGAATCCTGTTTAAAACAAAATTGGTTACATATTATATTAAATCTAGAAGAATGTGTGGTCTGTTGGCCAGATATTAGCAAAGGCCTAAATAAGAAGTATGTTAAGTCGTGCTGTGCAGGATCTTTGTCTTTATTTAATCTCACCAGAAAATCCAAGATCAGCCAGTACGTAATGCTTCCTGGTTTTTACAGAAGACATTTGCTCGAACAAGTATTCTCCAGCAAGAAAACCGATAGCAGCTAGAAAGGCTATCACACCGATTCCGACTCCGTAGTTACATGCATTACCGTTGTAATTGAACAAGCAGACTTCCTTGCGCTTTTCTTTACTGTATCTCCAGCCTTCCGACGATATACAACCGAACACAATTATGGCGAAAAGCTAAACGTAAAAACATTTAAAAGACAAAATTATATTACACCACAACACAAAAGTTTGACACCGAATGTTTCATTTCGCAATTTGCAGTTGTAGTACTAACGATTATAATAATAAACAATTACCAAGCATAAAGCACGAAGAATAACAGGGGGTTTCTTGGCAAACATTACAGGATCAAAAACTTGGCCCGCCTTAGCACCCCCGTATGCACCTCCTGGATCCATCATCTTTAAAAAATTAACGGCTCAACGGCTTAACAAGGTTTAATCAATGTGAATCCGATATCGATACTGTCAAAGTAACTCCTTATTCTGAAATCCATACAAAATCAACCGTACATGAAAATTCAGATCTGGAAGTCTAGACCTCCGACTAATCCGGAACAGACTAGAACAGCTGACTATTCTCAAAAGTAAATATTAGGACTTAGTACGCCTATGTATATTCGAGCAGTTTGTGCGCCGAAAATCCATCAATTTGTGCTTGACATGACCTTAATGCATCACGCACACCAACACCATAGACTGAGTTCGAATCCCACTTGTGACTTAAAACTCGTTTACCTTTTTTGTATGATTAAAGTGTATAAACTAATGATAAAATCAATTATAAAAACTTTTTGATACGTAAAAACTTATTTTATTTACGGAAAAGTGTCCTTGAAAAATGTAATTACACATTACTAATTGGATTTAATTTTGGATAGCTCTATATTACGAATAAGGATGAAAAGAAAGAAAATTCAGCAGTGATGCCTGTTAGATGTTCAGACAAAGGCAGGTTAATATTTTAATTCAGT
>Ga0210040_10004068_pt1 | contig 19328 bp, 9 predicted proteins | sample CryGeyCG12114_NA_FD_185462 | JGI IMG/M metagenome (GOLD analysis project Ga0210040, IMG submission 185462) | Groundwater microbial communities from aquifer - Crystal Geyser CG19_WC_8/21/14_NA (SPAdes) (version 2) | ecosystem: Environmental > Aquatic > Deep subsurface > Groundwater | place: USA...
TTATTTATTTGTTTTTGACGTGGTAGCATTACATGCAACGGGTAGGCAGCTACGTTCAATGTAACAAGTAGTATTGTAAAGTGTTGTGTACAAAGACCAATATAGCCATTGCATCAAGTTGAGTTAGTGCAGCTCCAAATAAATAGTTTGGGCTTGTTAAAGATCGTAAATATTCAAAGATAAGGATTTTAATAGTATCAGTAAGAGACTGTGTATTTAGTATTTTCCGTTTCAACGACTTTTATCTGGATAAAACGGAAAAATACTGAAAAATAGTGCATCAAGTTGACTTCCTTGATCAAAAGTTAAATCGACTGGTTGTTATCAATGTTTTTGTATGATTAGCTTCCTCAAAACAAATCGAATCTAAAAGCAAACATATTATGCGAGCTGAAGATTTTTTAAAACTCTATTTTAAGTTTGTATCCATTTTGTGGCGATTGTTATCGTTTCCAAAACACTTTCTATGTACAAAACGTTCAAATCACTTTGCTGCACAACTGTGAAGCTCACTCAAAAAGATCCAAATACGGACTTTCATTTTCAAAGTTTCATTTTCCCGTAGCTAGAGTGCAGAGTGAAAGTTTTGTTTTGTATGGCAACATTCTTATGCACTTGCTTTCATTTGCTGCTCACATTTTCTTGTTTGGTCGCACACCTCAGGTAGAAACTATAGTTTCTATGTTTGGTTCTCTGTGTATTTGCACTGTCAGCAGAACAAAAGTTCAGTTCGCTTTCTATTCTCATCACAAGCAGTCTGCTATCGTGTATGTAGCTCAAAATATGACGATGAGTTTTCTACCTATTCCCCAAAAAGTGGACATGAATTCATGAATTCTTCCTATGAGACAGTTTGGAAGAAGAATATACTTATGTAGCTATTTTATGAGGCATAAAAAATAAACTTGCCCAGTGATTTTATTAGAGCTACTGTGGACATTTTTTTATTCATAACGTTCAATGACATGACACAGAAGCAAATGGCAAAAAAATCTCATCTTTTATTTTCATTTGTACAGCAGCGAACATGCACACAATGAAAAAGTATGTTGGCACCATGTTACATTACTTACTATCTAGATATTATCTAGACGTACACAAATCCGTCGAAGTCTAAGTGTATTTACATTGAGAGTAATCCTATATATACACATCCTTACCAACTTACACTTTCATACATAATTCTAAAGCATTTAAAAACTTTGGTTGGCTCAAATGAGTTTGATAATAAAGACCTCTAATAATCGTGTATGACATAAATTCTATACAAAAATCTACGTTTCACTAAAAGCTGCACATGAAGAAAATAAAAATATACAAGCAATACGATTACAGTTCTACAGAATTTTTCTCTTATGACTACTTCAGAGACTATGTAGTTTGTACCACCATATTTTTACCAAATAAATTCAACACTCCGGGTCTCCAAGCATACAGACAATAATAAATTATCAATCATTAGTATGCACTCATTTTTAAAATCATTTATATCCAATTTCTTTCTCTGTCTCCATTACACTAACTAACTTAAAGTTAGCCATGCAATTATTTTCTATATGGCAATATACTAATACTAAACTATCTAACTAACTAGCATACTTATTCTTACTTTCCTCCTTAGAATATAATGACTGTGAACTCTTCACTTACTGAATTCATCTTACGCTATTAAACATATCGAAAATTTTCATAATATAGATCAAATAAATATTTATATAGTTTCACTAGACTTGATATGATATGGCCGTTTCGTCATGATGATGATAATAATAATTTATGATAGATGAAGAATGGATTGATGATGTGTTTTTGATCTCCGTTGGCAGGCTTCACGTATGTTTGAACCATAGACAACTTCTTAATGCTGGAATGAAAGAATACAAAATTGAAATACCAAGGTATACAGAAAAATTTTCATTTTTTAAATCATCAAAATGGTAGTTTTGATTTCTCTGTGCAGTCCTTACGTGATGAAGTAGCAGCATTGAACAGGGCGGCGGAAGACGGTGTAATCTGGTTGGGGGACATTGTGGAGTAATTCCCACTACTATTACTGTTGTAGGTGGAATGGGGAGTGGAAGCATTGGAGCCGTAGCCTGCATGTGTCCGTGGTGAGGATCCAGTTGACGACGATGAGGTGCCATTGGTTCCAACTCCATTACTTCCACCACCATGATGATGTCCACCCATCCCATTCACACGTCCAACTCCGTTCATGGCAGCGTACTCTTCTAGAAGAAAAAACCTGACCATCAAACATACACAGTAAAGTAAACTTTCAAATTTTTAGCACGCACGCACACTTATCAAAATTAATTAATTGTTAATCTACGTACTATAGTAAACTTAAATTGCATAGAAATCGAAACGGTACAAATTATTCACAGATTCTTTACATTAACCAACCAATTCAGTTGATTGTGGTCAACTAACTAACCAAAACAAAATCCTTTCCCCCACGATTCAAATTATCCCGCTATTATCTCTTTGTTTGTTCTATCCAATACGCAGTTGTAAGTGGAATGTTGCAATCTACACGTATCGACGTATCATATTAAATACCGTGAAGTTAAAAACTTTAACAACAAAATGCGCCAATGTGCGCACCGGCTTTTTACAAAATAAAAACTATTAGTTGATATGATCATTCTAGCAATTTTAACTAATTGTCTTAGTCAAAGTCAACTAATTGTCTTATTGTTAGATGATGCAAACTTTTTACCATTAAAAAAAAATTCTTACCATCATTCCACTGTGCATTGCCACTTTCAAGCCCAGTGTACGCATTGAATCCACCCATATTGTTGGGTACGGCGGGACTTCTAGGAGCTGTGAGGGCTAATTGATTGTTTCTAGGCATGCTGTATAATGCCTCCGCCAGGTCCGCAGCTCGCTTTAGAATGATCTCTTTTGGCAACTTTTCTGGATCTCCAGGATGTCTTGGAATCAACTTTTGGAGTCGTTGGAAGCCATAGTCTATGGTTGGTTCATTCAGAGCTAACAAAAATCAAACAAAGAAATAAGTTTACCGTTTCCCACCTCTTAACTAGCCAAATGTCTTCACATTGTTCACTATTCAACCAACTTACAAACATAAACAAATCTTCCAGGTGCTCCTTTACAAAATTGTTTGGATTTGTAGCTCAGCGTAACTTCCACCACTCCAGGAATGTGTCGAGGAGGCGTTTGAACACGAATTGCGTGCGATGTGATCAGCTATATGAAAACAAAGTGTTAGAAAAAAAACAAAGAGTTATTCTGCAGACAGTTCAACTTCTTTTTTTCCGCTTGTTTATACTGTCAATGATCTGAATAAAAGATGTTTGACTGACTGACTAAACTGACTCACCTCAGACCAAACGAGCATGGAACCGAAAACAACTTGTAGCCCGTCGAAAAAGTTGTCTCCTATGATAATGACGGTGGCACCTCCAGTCGTCCATCCTTCACTTGGACTGATCGCTTTAATGCATGGTGTAGCGGCAGGTAGAGGATAACCTAAAAAAGTCATTCAGAAACTGTTACTTTATGAATTCATTCTCTTACTGTATAAAACACACGGAACAGTAAAGCAAATTAAATCGCAATTTTATTCGGTATAAAAGTAAAAAGAAAGCCCCAAAAACGCATTGAATACTAAAAACGGCATTCTAAGAAGTGATTCAGTTGAGAAAAAATCTCCATACTATCTCAAATAAAATTTACTTTTCCAAAACTCAGGAATAGGTCTAAAATTCTAGTTCGTTTCTCAAAATAGGTGCTGAATCCAGTACTGTGGAGGCATGCATTCGAGGGGGGAAAACTTAGTACTATAGATAGATGAATCAGCAGTTTATATATAGTGAGTGAGTGAGTGAGTGAATGGGAAAAGCCACACGAGTGAAATAGCAAAGAGTCACATCTTGTGATATTCTGGCTAGCATTCATCTCTCTCCACAGCACTAGTATAGCGGTAGCTCCACTTTTACTGGCAAAAGGGGAGAACCAAAGATAGTCGAAGAAGTGATAATAAAAAATGATGGCACAGCAGACACACACAGGGAAAATAATACTACTAGCATTATCCCGAGTAGAGAATACATATTCACAGAAGTGCCTACCGTTAGTATGATTTCGGGATCATAATGATAGCAACATAGGAGATTCTATAGATCTAGTTCTTTAGTTAGTTACGAATATACTACTAGTCTGTAGTCACTGTTGCCACAAAAAAAACAAAAAATCCAACCTAATTTTTCAAGTACTCATTTTACACTTAAATCTGTAATGTCATGACCTAATCCATCATTTCAATTATACAAGCTATTGCAACTAGAGTTAGTTAGTTACTCAATCTTATTACTTACAAGCCCCTCAAAATAATGACAATGTCACCACACTTTTGCTCTTTCCTGAAACTTTGTCAGATGAAAGGTGGAACTCATCCCATTGCCTATTACTTACTTTTTCCACCATTGCATAAGATGGGAAACCTTCAAGTTTAAACTTTTCATGCTACTAACAAACAGACCGTGTAAAAAACTCCCACAGCATTTTTTTCTACCATGCATATGTACATCTCCTTAACTGACTGACTAGGTTAAAAATAAATCCTATGATTCTCATCCAACTAACTACAAGAAAAACCCACCATACTAACTATTGAATCCTTAATATGATCACCGACTTCTTATGATTTCCCTCACAAGGGAAAAAATCTCTCCCCAGCTATCTTATTGTAGACACTAGATTATGCATACATGATTTGATCCGGTAGTCCTACGTACTGCTAACTCCAGTTGGTTCTCTCTATCCATGGAGCAGGGTAAAGAACTCGGAAACTAACTAAAACTAACTATATAGGAAGTGCATTGCAATGCAGTTGCATTCATTCACTGTGCAGGAAGGAAGGAAGGAAAGAAGGAATACCCAACAGAACAGTTTTTAGTTGGGGGAGACAAATCGATGTGCTGGAATTCCCTCGAGAGCCGCCTTTTCGCTTTTCTTCGGGGAATCGCAATGGCCGCTCGGGACTAGTATATGGAATGCCATCATGGGGCCTATCGTGCAAAACCTCGTTCACTCCATTTCAACAACGACCGTGATGATGCCAACATACAACATAACATTCCTCTGTGTAGTTAGTTTCTGCTCTAACAACGAATCACTCTGTGTGTGTGCACATAGCGATATAGACACTATGTACAGATGAAGCCACTACTACCTCAACTGAACGCAATGCTAGCAGTCAGTAAGTACTGCAGTAAAATGAAATGACATCCTAATTGCCCTATCACATCACTTTCGTTAAAAGTGATATCAACCAATGTGGCTTTGTCTCAAGTCTCAACATACCAATATGTTTAGTAGTATTGTCTTGTTACTAACCAGTAAATGGCATAAAAACAGTTACGAATTTTTTACCCACGAGTATATGGCATAGTTTGTTTGTGTAAATTTCCAATATGCATGGTAATGAACTTGATAGCTAGCTTAAACATAGTTCAATTCTCATAGGGACATCATGTGTGTTTGCGTAAGTACTACTAACAAGCCAATACCGAATGTAATGCAGAAGAAATAGTTAGCAATAATTATAAGGTTGATGACTGCAGTTAGTTCTTTAGTAATTTGTGCAAAGGGAATATGAAACAGTTCTTTCAGTTGTTGTTACGCAAGGTAAGGAAAAGTTTGCAACAGTTTGTAGTAAGTATATAGTCAGTATGCAAATTGTGTATAACTCACCATCAGTTGGTTCCAGTCTTTTGGCTCTACGACCATGCTTGGAATTGTTGTGAACAAACATGTTGTCTGAGATGGCCAAAAGTGCTCCTTCTACACTGACTTGGGTGGCTATTATCACCTAGAAAAAACAGATCCATTGTTAGTTTTTATGACAGAGAGACAACAGAGCGGGAACATGTTTCGTACAGATAATACATTCATTTGTTAGTTTTCATTGCTTGAGCATTTATAGTTTGTCAGTTGTCACCTTACTTACATATACGGTAGCACGCGTGTTCGTTGTTGCATAAAATAGATATCCATGTCAATGTCAATATGACAGTTTTTAACCCATGGTAGATAATAAGTCAGTAATAATGCTCGCACTAACACGATTACATTTAGTTTACTTTCTTTGTTTAGCTTGCAGCTTTGATTAGTTAGTGGTAGTCCACCCCGTTTATTCAGTCGAGTACTTTTCCTTGTCATAACACACAACACAGACTTAAAGCCAAGTGCACTTTTTAGTTCCGACTTACAGTTAGTTGCTTGCTTACTAAAGTGAATGTTAAAAAGTGGGCTTCATTATTCACAAAGGGAGGGACACGTGCTTATGTATTACAAGGAGCTTAGCGCATAAAGCCACCCTGTGAGACAACTAATGCAGCATTGTAGTTTCCATTCCTAACTTGAATAGACGAAAAAATTAATCTAAACTAATATTTGGCTCGCTAAATGAGGGATCAATAGGAAAATGAAAAGCAAATCCGACCACTCATTTCCTATTAGTTCATATATGTAGTACAAACTTACCAACTAACGAGCTACCTACCTACTATACATATACAACCAACTTGCAGATGCAATTACAGATTTTTTTATTCAACAAAAGAATAAAAGATCTATAACTAACTACCTTAACTAGCTCACTTTTTTCTAACTAACGACACCTTAATTAATTTCATTAGGTAGACTCCAGTAGCGTTTCAAAAATTACCCTAATCATGATGAGCATAAGGACAAGCGTAATTTTATTCCCTTGCTAAACAAAGTGTCACTGACACTGACATTTCCATAATTTTTGTTCTGTAAACTTTTAAAGTAGGAAAATCAAAGGAGCACAAAGTTGATCCTGTCATCACACAAACACAGTATAATCTGTGTGACTGCTGCTCCAAACACAGCGTGGACTGGCTAAATGAAGCAATAAAGAATTACTCGAGTGTCTACGTGAGTGAGTACAGCTCACTTCAAAAGTGTCAAGTGTTGACTACGAGCAAAAAGACTTGTGGAGAAGATGGCCTCTGGGAATCAGTCCCCTGAGGATTCCCATAAGACGAACAAGATGCTAAACTAAACTTTTCGCTGTCGTCCTCTTTTCTTCACAATGCATAGCATCCTGGCTTGCCTACCAGCCTACATAGTATATATAGCTTACGTAATAGTACGTGTTATGCAGTAGGCAGTATGTACAAGCACAAACTTATTGGAGGAATGATGCGTGCATGTAGTGCGTTAGCATATTGCTATTTAGTAGTTAACATTAATTCTACCATTTATGGCAGTAAAAATAGAGATTTTTTTTACACTCGGTTTAGTACGGTTCGGTCTTTGATTTGTTTAATTTAAAACAATGAGTTAACAGATTTTTTACTTTGGAATCTAAAAAGACACCTACATATGTGAAAATGAATGAGCAATTCGGAATATTCATGTGAGCTTTTGGGATAGTTTAAACGTGGAAATGTGAAAACTAACTAACTTACTGACTAAATAGTAAGTTTAGTTAGTGTGACAATGAAAGGAAATAAAATATGCGAGCCACCATAAGTAAAAACATTTGTACAGATTTGTCTTCCTGTTACAAGTTAAGGGTACTGAGTGTACTGACTGGTGTTGTGACACATATTTCCTTCACACACTATAGCTTTGGTTAAGCTGGGTTCGTGTACAAGTCACAGTGGGAAGGAAATCATGGCTACAGCTACACAGGGCGTAATTAGTTGGTGTTAATGTTGTTATGGATGAGTGGAAAGAGAGCACATGTTTCAAATAAGAAGCACCACAGGTCATCAAATTAGGGACAATTTTCACACTCGTATGTCAAAGTCTTGTCATTTGTCTTTTGATTCCTATTTCAATTGGTTTTGGCACCAACATTATTGTTATCTATACTAACGATCTTGTCCAACTACTGGAACGAAAAGTTTTTATAAGCTTACTAACAAGCCAAGACAATCATATTTAGTTAGTTAGTTAGTTACACTTATAGCTAGATTATGAATGAAAAAAAAACGAATTTCTATTATCTGGTACACTATAGAGTAAGTATGTATTTCCCCACAAGGAGTGAGCATGTACGTAAGCTAAATTTTACTGAACCTGTAGCTTACTTTTACTATGCATACATGGTATCGATTTCAACCCAAGTGTTACAGTAACTTCCTTGAACAAGCACCTTGTTTTGATTTTGTAGTTTAAAAGTGGAACCACAATATATACTGTCTTATGATCATTACAGACGCCTTCTAACCCATCTTCTGTGAGTAACTAACTACACTAACTAAGAGACCCAGTAATGACGATGATGATATTAGTTAGTATAGGTAGTATCACTGAGCGGATAATGTAATGTGTGAAAAAATGTGGATGTTTATTTTAAACAGTGTAGCGTGTTACTTGTCTTACTACTACATCCTTATCCGGTAGGTTTCAGTAGTTCATAATGTAGCAGTCCAGTTTTGGAATATAGCTGGAATTATGTTAAGATTTCCGGACCAAATGCAAATTTCAAGTTATCTTATTCAGCTACCATACCATAGATACTACTTACTACGTTGGTGATGAATGAATGATGGAGCACTTAAGAAAGGAAACTTTCTCTTGATTACATGTATAATTTCTTAGGGAGAGGGAACCGGAAAATGAAACTCTCAAAAGGGGAATGCAAATCAAATGGATAGTACGTGTCTCCAGTTTTCGTTTTAATATAAGATACTACACAAATTCAACAACTAAAAGTAGCTAACTCACTAACTATATAAGAATAAAACATGTTTCGCAAGGTTCAGTCAGTAAGTTAGAATAAAAATCTGCATAAAATGACTCAAGGTTGAAGATTTTTGCTCTTCTGGTACAAAAAAATCATAACAAAATACTAAAATATCCTTACTTGTTTTGCTCAATTCAAGTTTTACTTGCACACATTACAAATTGAAATCTACAAACCAGTAGCACAGGATTAAATCCTCAGTTAGGGCGGTACAATGTGCCCCTGTTTTTGCGGAGTGACATTTTAACACAAGCGGATTTTCTCTTCATCCCTGGATTACTCAAATGTCAAATTCAATGAAAAAGATTACCTTCATTTACAGACCCATTTGATAACAAAGCAACACACCCCACACTACACACATGTGTAATACTAGTTAGTTAGTTTTACAGTGCCCATATACCATTATTTTGTAAGTCTCCCAAACTAACTCACTTCTAATGCTCCTCTTCATTCTTTTTATTCAATTCAGTTCTATCTCTCATTTCCATTCTTCATATAATATTCCTTCCCCATTTTTTTTCACCCGGGGATCAATTATCAATTTAGAGTTAACTAACTAAATCATCATTAATATATGTAAGAAAACAAAACAATGCACAAACCTGGAATCTTCTCATGTCCCTGGGATTGCCCGCATTTTTCAAACAATTTTGATTGCACTTGAGGAAAAACTTGAGGAAAAATCTGCAAAAACAAATAAAAAACACGAATGGTGATATTTGCTTTGTCAGTTTCTCATTCACTCATTGGGTGTACCCACTTTTGCATCTACGTGGGGTTCGTATGATCACAAGCAATTCATTTCATCAAACCTCAAAGCATAGTAGAAAACACCCTTGAAAACTCAATGAGCCGATTCCAAACAAATGCAAACAACACTTGAAAGAAAGTATACACATTCATCATCCAATGATGAGCAAATGGGTGCACTTGTAAACTCTATAGTTAGGTAGTTACTTATACTCGTAGTAGTATACGCAGACAAGCTGAGCCTGCTGAGCCCTTCAATGTATTCAGTACATATTCAATAGCACTTGTCCATATCTGATCACCACAATATCATATGCAAGGGAGTGAAAACTGGATGCCGTATTCATACTCATTGGTCTCATAAACTTACTACCTAACTTTCAAAGTAATTTAAAACACAGTGATATCAAAAAAGACTTCGATGGTACAGATAGGTGCACAAAAAACTTATAATATTGCAACTCATGAAAAATTCAAACTTGAAATAAGTGAGAGCTACTAATAACAGGAATTTTTTTCATTTTAATCTGTATAAGTTAGCCAGTTTGACTTATAGTTAGTCAGCTTTAAACGGTAAATATACGGTTTTATTGTCAAATCTTGCTCCTCATGTTCCCGTCTCCATTTTCCAATCCGGCAAACAGAAAAAGTCCTTTTCCATATTCAACTACAAGATGCACATATATCCGAAATAACCTTTGGCAAAAATGCATTCATGTGTATGCTCAAAAGCCAGCCAACTAAACTAACTTTTGGACCGGCTCGTTGTACACCAGTGAGCCGGGACCAGTCCCTCCCGACAATAATAAAATGTAAATATTCTAAATGCACTTTGTTGGGACATGGAATATAAGGAAGGGGAGACCATATGGATGGATTTGATACCCTCTTCAACCTATTACACGACCCATTGTTCATGGCTGCTTCAGTTAGCAAGTAAGCCAGTTGTAAGGTGATTTCAGCAAGACAATCTTGGTGAGCTTATGTCCACAAACATTCTTATTGAAAAACGATAATCATATTAGTTAGTTAGTTAGTCAGTTTACGTGCGCGAAAAAATCATTTTCATCATCATAAATACAGCCAGGCGAGAGATTCTCCTCTGCTCCCTTTTGTGGCACTCGGCCAGCTCAACTTGTGAAATAAAATCACTGCCAAATCCATTTTGGCACAAGTACCGACTAGTATGAAACCTACAAAACTAACTAACTACGATTTAATTAATGACTCTAGTCCATTCAAAGTGAAACGAGCATTCATGAAATGCATACTCAGCTACAAATTACCACTCATGGACTCCCATATTTTATTATATACCTTTTGTATGATTACGATCCATGATGATTATAAAACTCGCATATAGCCGAGACAGCATTCATGCCCTAATTAATAATAGCTGTCTCCAAAAATTAACTACTGGTTAGTTCTACACAGTGCAAATTTCATTAACTTAATACTATATGCTCCCATGTAGCCCTCATTTTTTTCGCCTCTATGTGCTCATCATGCAATAATAAAACATACACAGCTTCTGTCCCCAAATGTACCATGTGTGTGGCCTACAGGCATTGAATGAGTAAACGAACTGTACTAACAAGCTAACTAATGAATATCACCTCTTGTTCCAAATCCACTTTCCCTGCTCACATTTGCATCTAGTGAACCATCACAACATGTGAATGAAATCAACAGACGAAATTTTGCCCATTCGTTTAGTTTATTTACTATGATTTTTATTCCATTATTCTCCTACAGTTGATTCACGTATTCAATAATGAAGGTCACATTCTCTGCTTCTACAGAAATGCTCACCATGTGCGAAAGGAGAATGTAAAAGTTGAATAAATAACGCTGATTTTCAATTTTCCCTAGGTTGTCTCCATTATATGATCTCACATAGTCAGTCTGCTCATAGCCACATGAAATATGCATGGAGGAATGGAAGGAACGCTTTTTTCTGATGATGGTACAACCCCTCGTTCATTCAGTCAGTCAGTTAGTGGGTACAATGAAGACCTAAGTTCTTTCACACTTGCCTTTTCCCATTTTCTTCCCTCTAGTAGAGAGCAAAAAGTAGGAAAATGCAAGGCCTTAAATTTCTGTATAAATAGTACATTTTCTTATCAACTATTGCTGCTCATTTTTTTTCATTATCCTCAGCACTCTTTAATTTTAGTGAATTAATAGTCACAAAATATAAACTCAGGTTTAATTTCATCAACTCAAAACAGTCAAAATTTACCAAAATCAGAAAAGTAGGAAACCTAGCCTGGCGTGTTAAAATATAACACCACACATATAGGGGATCTCCAAACTAACTTAAACACACATGAGCCACATATATAATCTACGTCTATATGTGTATATAGTGAAGACACAGCTTCAGGAAGAAAGAAAATGCATCTCACATTTTCAAATTTACTACTACGTGTGTAATGTACATGTGCACACGATGTTGTTATTGTGAGTTCGCTAGCTGACAGACTAAGGAAAGTTTCCCCCTCCCCTTTTCGGGATCCAGTCCGTAATGGGGAATTAAATAATTCAACATGCTTGAAAGCCGATTTGCTAACTAACTAACGAACGCACCCTAGTATCCAAGCGATGCACATTTCATGATCAACTCATGACGTTTTAATATTTAATAGCCAGTTCCCGAAATATTATTTTTCTTGTCATTTTTTTCATACCCTATTGTGGTCTGGTCATCCTTATTATTTTTCCTCTGATGAGTCCAGGATCTAAAGCAACCAGTGTACTTTTCCCCATTGTTACTCCAGAAGAACAAATCTATTTACTTTACCACATTACATAGAGTGTATATTTACTCTCGGTCTTAATATAACTCTCCCTGTGAGCAAGTAAGTAAGTAATCACATTATGAATAGGAAATTTGTACCGCTAATAATAAACTGGCAAGAAGATGAAGAATGAAATAAGAGCAATCTTTTATCCACAGATTCAATTAAATTGGGAACTAACTAACTTAGCATTCGTGGCGGAAATAGTAGATAGGTTCACAACACCGTCAAAAGGACCGTATTGAATTTCCTATTTGAGCCCTATTGTCATTCCAGTGCATATAAAATAACACCATGGTCATTATTTACACTGCTGATTTGCCTTTCGGTATTGACACAGTAGTCATATCGTGTTCCCTTCAATGGAAATAGAATGGAGCAAGAGAAAAAGACTTTGGGCTGTGAACAACAACACAATAAAATTACATACGATTGGAATGAAGGTGGCAAATCATTTACACAAGCATAGTGATAAGTTGGAAAGCATTATATAAAAACAAATACGAGTCATGGTAAGGTAGACATGGCAGGTAGGCTATATTGGGTAACAATTCAGGATATTTTGAGATCCAGTCCACAAATATATCACATTCCATTGATTTGATTCTAAATCTGGTAAGTATTCACAACACTTGCAATCGCAATGGACTTTAGTTCCCCCCATCGGAAAACAAAACATATTTTTATGCCTTCAGCTAACCATAATCGATGATAGAGTTTGAAAGAAAACTAACTTCCGAAAGTTTACAAAAGTAACCCTCCATTGTGAGATTATGCAACTGATTCTTCGGAAGTAGAGATAGAGAGTGACTCACAGTCAGTCCATGTAGGTAAACAAAAATGAGATGAGATTGGAGCGGGACGGGAAATGAGAATTTATAGTTCTCATCAAAGTTCTAGGTAATATTGGCTCCTTGTGTCAATAACATATTATACTTGTTGTACGTGATGATCTAAAGATGATCATGATTGGTTAGTTAGTTACCAATGACTGGGAATCCTATTCGTTTGCTAACTAACTACAGACTTACTTACACAAGGACGGGCTAACTATTATTGTATTCACTTGTTGATGAACGTGAATACAAATGAAATGGAGAGATGTGTACAAGTTAATGGTACTTTGGAGCACTAGAGCTATAGTTGAACAAAGACGGTGAAAAAATATGTTTCACCATGAATAGACAAGTTAAGAGTAGTCTCTAACTAAAAGTGGGAGAAGAGAAAAATGAAGTTAGAAAATAATGGGCATCTGGTAATCCCTGGCACATAAATAATAGAAAAAGTAAATCCTACATAATAGAGAAACTAAAAGCATTCTTCTCTGTACTAGTCTTAAGTATAAAAATTTAGAAACGATAGTTTACACTGGGTTTAATTAATAATGTTTCCATCGTACGACTTATTTCAATTTTCATTCATTCTTTACGTAAACAGCTTGTTTAAAAAAATTGCTTACAAACTAGCTATAACTAACTAACTAGTTTAAACAAACAGGCGCCAATATTTTGTAGTGTACAAAATCTATTCACCGTGACAAAGACTATAGGTTTCACATACTGATGATAGTAAAAATATGAGCCATTCCCAAATCTCTAAAAAACGGTACACCTCATCCACTCCTTACACCAAATCCATACAATCTAGTACAACAAGTCTCCATTACTATATCGTCAACTCGGCAAGATTTTCCCTTTCACATAGCCCTGTATCTGCCACTACAACTATACCTACCTACTAACTAGCTAAACTATAAAAAGAGCTAAACTTGCCGAGCTCCATAAGTAAGTACGTAAAGTAATCAGTGAGATCGCAAAGTAGTCTTGAGGGAGCCGCATAAGGCTTAAAAAGAAAAATCTGCGACTTAAGACATGATGCCCCAATGGACTGGTGGGACAGATTGTACAAGAAATGAGTGAAAATTGAGAACTGCTCGCTGGGGACTACAACTTTTCCCTAGAAAGTATAAACACATAGTCAGTAGTGAGCCAATGACATCATAATGTTCATCATACGAAAAAAACCGCCTACAATTCATTAGACCAACGAAATCTACTTACTAACTCTACTATCTCAACTTAGTTAGTAAGTAAGTTAGCACTGGGAATAATTAAATCGCAACCAATCAATGATTGAACAAGAGCCGAGAAATGAGGTGCTATTACGTTTGTGGAGGAGAACAAATGGACCCGTTGATTGCCAATGTGTATGTGTCTGTGTTTTTTTTTACACTTTTTTCTTTCCAACTCCCTTTTATGGACTCCAATCAAAGAGAAAGGGGAAGTGAGTAACATTTGTATCACCTAAACTTACTGTATAGGAAACTAACCATAGTAAAATCTTTTGTTTAACAATTCTTTCTATACACAGTGCTTCACTCATCAGCCACTCTTTTAACCATTATGTATGAATGTGTGGTCCAAAGTTTTCCTGAAAACCTGTCCATACAAACCGGGACGATCTCTTTATCACAAGATTCAATTCCTTTCTATTGTAATATTCTTTTATAAGCAGCGGTAGTTACCTAGTTAGTTACAACACTAACTGTACACACTATTATTATCATTATCAAGTTCCCCAATAGGGACTAACGAACTATTCAATTGGATTCGACTGTGTGCTGTATACTCTTCCCTATAGAGAGCTATGGGGATTGCAATTTTCTTGGTTTTGCACTCAAGCGTTCTTAGAGCCACCAATATTGTGTGTGTAAATTTTTTGGGAATGCATTCCACAGTCGAGTCAATTAGTCTAATTAGAATGCATTTCTACGATTAGCTTCATTTCCTGTCCTTGCTCACCCTTTCACCATTTATCAAGTACCAAGCTCGTCCATAACTGTGGAGTATGACTGTATATAGAATAAGCAAGTTTTTAGGCATGCAAGCACGCAAGCATGCATGCATGCATAATAATAAGAACAACAAGGTGAGTACTCTACATGAAGCTCTTTTACAAATGGAAATGTTGATCATCACTCGTTAAAAGTGAGTGAAATGAATTTCATGGTGGCTCATCAATTTTTATACATTAGTTTGCTCCCTTTGCCACTCACACAACATATGATCAACACAACAGCTGATATACATTGTACGACTCTATACTATAATTTTCACTACAATTATTATTACGCAGGACGCAAGAGTAATACTCTTAGCTTACAAACTAACTAACTATCATAATGGCAGGTCATTAAAAGCAGTGGTCATAAAGCCATGTATGCATTTATTGCCGGACCTATTCATGACTGGCAGTCATAATACCGCATTACTAGACAATTATTTCCATTTTTACGGCCATTTCATGCACCATTATGGGTTTCGTATTAGACTACAGTAAATGTGACATTTGAAACAAAACGTGGGCTCCCAATTTAGCAAGACGCGCATACAGCTTGGGACAATGTCCCTCCAAAGGGGATCATACAACACACAGAACATAATGAAATTAAAGGAATAAAAGGATCGACCGCTATGTAATGATAATATCAGGTACTTATCAAAGGGATTCCACTTGTTCCGTCTATAGTGAGTACACCACAAAAGAAGTTTTCAAAACAAGTGGCTTCCTTCACCCATATGGCTGGGTCTGAACTAACTAACTAGCAACACTGGGTGCAAAAATCAGCTATAAAATCTTCTAGGGTAGATATCTAAAGTTATAGAATCCAGCCTCATAGTTACAGCCAAATGAACCAAGTACAAAAAATATGTGAACACATGTCAAGTCCAAGAGCGACAATGAAGTGCCCATATGGGTGAATTAAATCACCATTTCTTTTGTGTTGTAGCCCCCTAGCCATAGTGCATAATAAACACAATGCACATACAGAGTTTGTTTGTTAGTTAGTTGGGGAGAAAAAAGGCAAACATTTTCTAGCTACTATTGTTTCTTACGTAGTCTAGCTAGCTGTACTATTATACACACGTAATTATGATTATAGGCATATCCGATACCTGAACTGGTAAAAAGAGGAACAACTTGTGACTGTAATATTGCATACTGAAATTATAAAGGACATTTACAAAGTCATTGAACACTTGGCCAAAATAGAAAGAGACCTGACTGCGTGCCCTTTTTATTACTATTATCACTTTTGTATACATGAATAATGTTTTGAACCACCACTTATCCATTATGTATGAGTGATACATTTTGCAGTCAGGATGAATGAATGAGCTCTTGAAATGGATATCCCTTGTTGGTTCAATTGTTTAGCACCATTTATTGTTATGATTTCTATACAGTCCGCATGTTTTAATGAACCTAAAAAAGTTGGACATTTTTTCCCTTTTAGTTGGCTGCCCATATGGTCAAGCGGCACATGCCTGATTTTGTGTCAATTAATATGGACCTACCACATGGAACGTATAGTAGTCATTCTTTTGAAATAATGCTCATTTTGGATTTGGATTAAACTTTTAATTATGTATGACCTAAGTTAATTATTTATGAAATATTTACAGTGTGCTCTTTAATTTTTTTGCTATACAGAGATTCCCGTCATTCGTCCCTTTAAACCTAAACTCTTTTTTTTAAAGTAAACTAAATATCAAGACAAATTTCAATCACTCCCAGTCGTAAACAAGACCATAAAAGTGTGAAAATGGGGGCTAAACCACACAAAAATAACAAAAACACCAAAAGGCAAAGCATAACTGAAAAAAGCTTCCAAGTTAAGCACATGTGTAAAACTGTACAAAATTCCAAACAACCAAGTAGAAAGCCCAACTAACTAACTAACTAAACTGACTTTGAGAGGGAAACGAAGACACACGTTACATAAGGTAGCGGGAGAGTCAATAGAAAGCTAAACCAACTTTTCTACTATTTCACATATCAGCAAAACGAACGGACAGAAATATCTTATCGTCAAGTACATCCACACTTAAATACATGCATGCCATAAACTGACAAATAAACTCCTTGGATTTCCAACAATCCTCTAAAACTTAATCAACTATATACACTAAATACAACATTTCATCATTACTCTTTCATGCATCTATGATTAGGCTTGCTAATCCTACCAATATTGAGCACCTACAAGCTGCGTATGCAAGCCTTTCTCATATTCAAAACAATCTAGTACACTTTTGATGCGGGAGAAAAATATCTCTCCCAAAAATTACGGTCCACACGCACACAAACACACATAAGAGAGGCTACAGAAGTGGTGGAGAGAGACATAATATAAAAGAAGATAGAGAGCTCACTCACTGCTCCTGACTGACTACTCACTGTGTGAGGATATAGCTATGCTATATTATGTGTATGTGTGTTTGAGCGAGCAAGGAAGCCAGCCAAGTCCCGAGAGAATAGTTCCCCTCCCACAGGAGAAATCAATACCTGTGGGACTACAGTGGAACCAATCCGAGAGACTTCACGAGAAGAATTACAAGGTTTCCAGCACACACACACACACACAAGGCAAAAAGGAGAAGAAGGTCTGGACCGCGGATCGAAGATGGGAAACAATCAGCATGCCATGACTTATATGATGAAAGTCCTCTGGGGCTCTTTTAAACACGATCCGTTTTGCACATAGGTATATTATGTAATCTCTCTAAGGTGCTATTGCTAAGAAAAAAAAGTGCAACCTGTTTTCAACCTGTGTAGATTAAGGTAACTAACTAACTATAGGTAGGATTTTTGAAAAGGCATGTTTAGAGATTTTTTATATTCCCAGTGGAGTAACTCAAATGCAAATACATATTATTCTTGTCAATATACAAGTTTGGCGTTTTTCTTTCACTTGTTCATTCATTGCGAGTATTATAATCGGAGCTGAATTTTTGGGTGGTTTACAATTCTGCGGTTTCGGTTGTAGTATATTTTTATGAGAACAAAGTTTTGAGTATGAAAACAAAAGAAGTAAAAAGGATTTGATTGTTTTAATGTTTACAAATGACAATTAGATAGATAGTGATAATAATAACGAGAGCGTGTGGTTTGGGTAGCCCAATAAATACATGAAGGAGTAGTATAGATTCCTTTTGATGAGAAAGTTAACTGGTTGAATCCGCTCACTGACTAATACTTTAGTTAGTGAGTTAGTTAGTTAGTTAGTACTTCCTAATGTAAGTGCATCCAGTTAGTTAGTTATGAACCTAAGGTGAGTAAGTAAGTAGGAAATTTCCGAACTGAATTTCTTTGTCATTTGCATAATGGGAAAGCCATTACGAAAGGGGGAAAAGAGACTCATCGTTTGTTCTCTATACAAGGAAACTCCTACTTTTGTACAATAAACGCCAAATTCGGGTTCACTGTTAAAAAGTTGGAAAAAATATCGAGCAAAGGGTCGACTACTTTTTTAGGACAAAAAATTGTGGTGACTTATTGCAGAGCACAGAAAAAACTAGTCGATGCATGCATTATCCTAATTTTTCTTTCTCCCATGTCTCACTCCCATCATTGTCCGCCTTTTTGCCTCATCATCCATAAAGGACAATAATAATAAATACAAAGAGAGAAATGCCATTCTGGTGACATCCCAACTGTGTGCAAGTTTCATTGTTAATAGTAGTTATAGTTAGTTAATACCGCAGAAAAAAAATGTATGCCCAATGCACCACACCTACTGGAACTATAGTTAGTGGCTGGTGAATCCTGAATAGGGAATATTTTGTCATTTCTTTGCGATGAATACGATTGAAAATGTTTTTTTGGTAAAAAAAATAGGGAGTATACCACAAGAGGAGGATAAATGAGACCACATTAATTCAAAGCGCATACAAACGATTGTCTTTCCAACATCAATATCTAATGGTGATCATTATTATTACTATGTAACCGTGATAAAAGCCATGAATGAATGAATTGCCTTTTTGGTATTTTTCAAGCCAAAGCTAACAATGCAATAAAGCATTACCTGTCAATAATCACAGGATCAGATGGAGTCTCATTTCGATTGCCACAGCTCTTTTTGTCACAACAACGGCTACACATGACTTCATGTGTGAGAAGTACGCGACACATTTCGGGATTTTTGTCTTGTCCTTCGTATATGATAGCCTGGA
>Ga0210040_10004069_pt1 | contig 19328 bp, 14 predicted proteins | sample CryGeyCG12114_NA_FD_185462 | JGI IMG/M metagenome (GOLD analysis project Ga0210040, IMG submission 185462) | Groundwater microbial communities from aquifer - Crystal Geyser CG19_WC_8/21/14_NA (SPAdes) (version 2) | ecosystem: Environmental > Aquatic > Deep subsurface > Groundwater | place: USA...
CAAACAAATAAGGCCGTATTTTAGAATTAATTCGGTGCCGGGCTTGTACCCCAAGGCTGTTAATCCGGCCACAAAAAATAAGTAAGCGAGCAACAAGTGGCTCAGAACTTGCCCTGCCTGGCCGTAATTTGGTACTTTTTCCCGGTATTCAATTCCTAAAAACAAGGCAAAAAGCAAAACATTAAAGATCGGTAACACCAGCAAATGGTATTTGGTAAAATAGTCTTCTCCTGCCTGCCCCAGATTGCCGGATAACTGAAAGCGTTCCGGAAAATCAAACCAGAAAACAGCCAGAAATATAAAAGGTAAAACTAAAAGCAGCAACCGCAATTGTTCTTTCTGAAACCAGGTTTCTCTCGGCATTTTAAACTGATTGGTCCTATTCGTTACCTGTACGTTTTTTAGCTAAAGTCTGGTTTACCTCGCGCGTTCCCTTATTTTAAAAAAGGTTTAAAGTTAGCGGGTTTCAATTAATAGGCTGGCGGCTTTGTTGCTGATGATACCATCCGCTCCGCGGCCGATGATGGCGTTTATTTCCTCGGGGCTATCTACGTTCCAGACAAAAGTTTTAAAGCCATTTTGATGTACGTGCCGGATAAAGGCCCTGGAAGCAAAGTACCGGTGCACATGAATGGCCGAAGCCCGGTAGTATTTATCGAAATTTCCCCATCGCACCCCATGATCGTAATAGAGCGGCACCCAAGGTATTTTGCCTACAATTAATTTATGCGTGGGTACATTATATTCATGCTTCCAGATTCTTTCCAGTACCGGATCGTAAAAAGATTGCAACGTACACCAGGAATCACCGCGGTATTTCTGAATAAGCTCAATGGCCTGGTTTTCAATGCCAGCATAATAGTCACTCCCTTTTTTTATTTCGATCAGCAGCTTTTTCTTGCCCTTTACTAATTCCATTACTTCTTGCAGCGTAGGCACGCGTTCGTTCTGGTAGGCCGAGTCGTACCACGAGCCGGCATCAAATTTTTTTATTTCCGCCAGCGTCAGACTGCTAATATCTCCTTTCCCGTCGGTTGTGCGGGCCACCGACGCATCGTGCATTACCACTAATTGGTTATCCCGGGTTAAGTGAATATCAATTTCAATATATTCGGCCGGGGTTTGTAAAGCTTTTTTAATAGCGGCCAGTGTATTTTCGGGCGCCGCATCCGATGCTCCCCGGTGTGCCACCAGCGATATTCTTCTTTTCTGGCTCATGAGCACAATCTTTTCTTCATCGCCCGAATGGCACGCTTTAAAGAACCAGGTAGTACCTACCAGCAAAAACAGCAAGAACCAAACACCTCGGGGAAGTTTAGATAAAAAAGCAAATGGGGTATTCATGAACACTAACCGAATGGGAAAGCTAATTTACACGAATATAAAATATACTATATAAAAAATTTCATTAATTATTTGCATTAAGCAAGGTTTATAAACAGAAAAGTCGCTGGGCGCAGCGACTTTCTTGTTTATAAAAATTTCTTTCGTTGGTATTCGCTCCACAAATCTTTAAATGTTTTAGCAGGAGCCACTAGTGGTGCTCGTCGTTTGCTCCAAGTATCTTTTAAAATAAGGCGTAAACCATAATTTTTAAAACTAGCCGGTGTCATATTCAACAACTTTTTATGGTTCATGGCAAACGCCCAGGCCCGCATGGTCATGGTTTCCTGCTTGTCGGCAAAGCCTTCGGCTACACTTTGCTGCCGGTTTAGTAAAAGTAGGTTGTGCAAGTTAATCCGGACGGGGCAAACCGACGTGCAGGCGCCGCATAGCGAACTGGCATAGCTTAAATGTTTGTGCTCTTCCATGCCAGCCAAATGGGGAGTAATAACCGACCCAATAGGGCCGCTATAAGTGGTTTCGTAAGTATGCCCGCCAATATTTTTGTACACCGGACACACATTTAAACAGGCGCCGCACCGGATGCAATTTAGGGCTTCGCGTTTGTCGGGTTGTGCCAGCAGGTTGGTACGGCCATTATCCAGCAAAATAACGTACATATCGTCGGGGCCGTCTTTTTCCTGGGGCTGCCGCGGACCGGTAAAAATGGTGTTATAAACCGTTACGTTTTGGCCGGTGCCACTGGTAGCCAGCAAAGGCCAAAACAAATCCAGGTCGGCCAGGGCTGGAATAATTTTTTCGATGCCCACAATGGCAATATGGGTTTTCGGAAACGCTGTGGATAGCCGGCCATTTCCTTCGTTTTCGGTTACGGCCACACCGCCCACATCGGCAATTAAAAAGTTGCCGCCGGTAATGCCTACTTCCGCCGATGTATATTTATCGCGCAGTAAATTTCGGGCAGTTTGTACCAATTCTTGGGCATCGTCGGTAGGCCGCGTCCGGAGCTTTTTTACAAATAAATCGTTAATGTCTTTTTTAGACATGTGCATGGCCGGGGTAACAATGTGGTAAGGCCGCTGCCCCGCTAATTGCACAATATATTCGCCCAAATCGGTTTCTACGGCATCAATCCCATTTTTTTCCAGAAAGTCGTTCAGGTGAATTTCTTCTGTGGTCATGGATTTGGATTTAACGATTGATTTGGCCCGTTTCCGTTTCATAATCTGGCCAATCTCCCGCAGCGCTTCTTCCGCGTTTTGGGCCCAGATAACTTTGCCGCCGCGCTTCGTGAAATTACGCTCAAACTCCGAAAGGTATTTATCTAAATTATTAATAACATTGGTTTTGATAAAAGAAGCCCGATCGCGGGCCAGCTCGTGATCAATGTACTGTTTCATGCCATTGCCCACGGCGAAATTGTACTTGCCAATATTAAATTTTATTTTCTGCCGGTGATCCAGGTCAAAAGACTTGGTTTCGGCATCCGATAAAAATTGTTTTGATTTTTGACTCATGCTTTTTAGTCCATAGTCGATGGTCGATAGTCCATAGCAGCCATTTAGGTTGCACTATTTCGAACTAACCATGACTTCTATTAAGTAATTCTTAAGTACGAAATCTGATTTATAATATTATTTGCCATACGAAAATAACCAGAGAGAATTATCTTATAAATAATTAATTTCTGATTATTCGGTGGAAGCCTCCGAGATTATGTTATAAAAGCGCAATTTGTAGTCCATAGTCGATGGTCGATAGCCCATAGACCATAGACTATGGACTACAAATTACTTTTTATTGCTGTCTACTTTAATCCGTTCGTCCCGGTTAGCTAGTTCCCAAGCCGTGTAAAAAGCTAAGCGGCTTACTTTTTCGGCACTTTCAAATATAATTTTACTTACCTCGTCGCTGGGTTTGTGGTAATCGGCGTGTACGCCGTTAAAAAAGAAAATAATAGGAATACCGTGTTTCGCAAAGTTGTAATGATCAGAACGGTAATAAAACCGGTTCGGATCGTTTTCGTCGTTGTATTTGTAATCCAGTTTCAGGTTTACATACTTTTTATTGGCTTCCTCATTTATCTGGTGCAGTTCAGAAGATAATTTATCGGAACCGATTACGTAGATATAATTGCTGTCCTTGGTTTTCTCATAATCAAAATCCATGCGGCCAATCATGTCAATGTTGACGTCAGCTACTGTGTTGGCTAATGGGAGTACAGGGTTTTCAGAATAATATTCAGAACCCAACAAGCCTTTTTCTTCGCCGGTTACGGTCATAAACAGCATGCTACGGCGCGGGCCAAAACCATCTTGCTTAGCTTGGGCAAATGCTTCGGCTACTTCTATTACGGCTACCGTGCCCGATCCATCGTCGTTGGCACCATTGAAAATTTTATCGCCGGGTAAATTATTATCAACGCCTACGTGATCGTAATGAGCCGTTACCACCACTACTTCGTCTTTTTTATCGGTTCCTTCAATATAACCCAATACATTTTCGGTAGGCAGGGCGGTTACATTGCGGGTTGTTTTAATTTTAACATTTTTGGTAGCCGTAAAACCAGGCAAAGTAGCCTTGCCGGCTTTAGTTACGGTAGCGGGGTAAGCGAAAAGATTTTCGGGCGTCGTGTTAAGCAAGGCGGCTCCTACTACTGGGGAGATATACGCTAAAGCCGTACTCTCCTGACCAGGAGCAACGCTTTTTTTCAAACTTACCGCCGGATGACTAACATAGGCTTTGTACCGTTGCGTCAGGGTATTAAATTCATCTAGGGTGGTGCCGGTAATGATTAAAACGCTAGCGGCGCCTTTTTCTACCGCGGCGGCATGTTTGATTCGGGCATCATTCCCCCAATCAGAAGCTTTACTAGTATTACTAATCAGGTAATTACCGTTACTGCCTTTGGGCTCCCCGGCGAGCACCACCACCATTTTGCCTTTTACATTTAAGTTGGTGTAATCAGAATAATTTGGCGCATCAATGCCGTAGCCGGCAAATACTACTTCGGTGGCGGTTTCGTTCTGGTACGGCGAACTGCCCAGCACAAAGAAATCCTGCAGCATGGCAAACCGGCGGGTACCAACGGTAATATAACCTTCGCCCCAGGTCGTTTTTTCCAAGTTAAAAGTTTGATAATAGGGACTGCTAGTATTGGCCGCAACCGGTCCGGTTAAGCCATCTTCGCGAAATTCTTTGGAGATATAAGCGGCGGCCATTTTCTGACCTTTTTCGCCGGTATTGCGGCCTTCGTATTCATCCGAAGCCAGGATGGTTAAATGTTTCGATAAATCAGCCGCGGTAACGGTGGCGGCATATTTGGGAGCGGCTTCGCGCAGACGATCTGCTGATTCGGTGGTGGTTTTATTTACGGAAGCAGTAGGCGTTACTTTGGGAGAACAGCCAACGCCTAAGGCAATTATAAACAGAAAAGGGGCTATATTTTTTTTCATTAGATATTTGGTCAATTGTTAATTTTAGGCCGATAGATTAATTTTATAAATCAGCACGGTGGCATAGGCCGCTACACCTTCTTTAGTACCTACAAAGCCAAGCTTTTCGGTAGTGGTGGCTTTAATAGAAATATCTTCCTCCGGAATACCCATTACGGCGGCCAGGCAGGTTTTCATTTCCGGAATATGCGGATTTATTTTAGGTTCCTGTAAACAAATAGTAGAGTCGATGTTGCCAATAGCGTAACCGTTCGCCGCTAATAACGCTACTACCCGGTTTAATAATATTTTAGAGTCGATGCCTTTGTACTGCGGATCTTTATCCGAAAAATGATAACCAATATCGCGGAGGTTAGCGGCACCTAATAAGGCATCACAAATTACATGAATTAAAACATCAGCATCGGAATGGCCCAGGGCGCCGTGCGTGTGGGGTATTTTAATACCGCCCAGCCAGAAATCCAATCCTTCGCGAAGCTGGTGAACATCGTAACCGAACCCGGTTCTTATTTTCATAAAAGTTTGTCTTTAATAGCGGGTGCAAAAGTACGCATCTGCCAGCAGAAAAGATACATTCTACTTTTTAAGTTACGTAAATGTTAAGCCTTCAACCGTTAATTCTAAATCTAAATAAGCACTAAGACATATTTGTCTTAGTGCTTATTTTAAATAATTTGTTATTTATCAGGGCTTTATGTGTAATTACAGTTTAAACTAATTACATCCTGATACTTAAAATCATTAAAGTTACCAGCCGTTAATCATCTTCTTCTGTTTCGGTTACCGTAGCAATGGTTGCCTCCGGATCAGCATAATAAAATAGGGTGGCACAGTTCGTAGAAGCCAGTACTTTTTGGGCTTGTTCCTTGATATCAGTGGTTGTAATGGCTTCTATTTTTTTCGTTTCCTGGTTCACCAGGTCGGCATCGCCTAGAAGTTTGCTGTAAGCCAGGTTCATGGCCCGATTCAGTAAATCAATCTCGGAAAATACAATAGAAGCTTCAGCCTGATTTTTTACCTTGGTTAACTCGGCCGCACTTACGCCATTTTGGATGATGCCCTCGTTTATTTCTTCAATCGCCCGATTGGCTTCGTGCACATCAACCCCGGCATTTAATTTTCCTTGAATAATGAGCAAACCGGTATCGGAAGAACCCGAGCAAGAAGCCGAAAGCGAATTAAACAGCTTCCGTTCTTTTACTAATTGATCAAACAACCGCGAAGATTTGCCCCGGCCCAAAATATCACTGAGCAAATCGGCAGCATAATAAGTAGGTTCGGTGCGCCCAGGCATCAGGTAGGTTTTGTACAAGCCGGTTAACGGCACTTTAGCTTGGTATTCCAGGGTTTTAGCTTGGGTCCGGGCCGGCTCCGGTGGCAGGTTGCGCTGGTATTTTTCTCCCGACGGAATCGGCCCAAACCATTTTTGCGTCAATTCCTGGGCTTTCTCGAATGTAACATTGCCCGCGATAACTAAGATGGCATTGATGGGGGAGTAATGTTTCCGGAAAAAGCCCCGCACATCTTCCATTTGGGCATCCGCAATATGCGATATTTCTTTCCCGATGGTGGGCCATTTATACGGGTGTACGTCGTACGCCAGCGGGCGCAGCTTCAACCACACATCGCCGTAGGGTTGGTTCAAATAGTTTTGTTTAAATTCTTCAATTACTACTTTGCGTTGCACCTCCAGTCCATTCTCGTCAAAAGCCAAGTCCAGCATCCGGTCCGATTCCAGCCAGAAACCGGTTTCTATATTTTGGGCCGGTACGGTTAAATAATAATTAGTAATATCGGGGCTGGTAAATGCATTGTTTTCGCCGCCCACTTTCTGCAACGGCTCGTCGTAACTCGGAATATTTACCGAGCCACTAAACATTAAATGCTCAAACAAATGCGCAAAACCGGTTTGACTTTCGTTTTCATCTTTCGACCCAACATCGTACAACACATTTAAAACGGCCATCGGCGTGGTAAAATCTTCGTGTACAATTACGCGCAGGCCATTATCTAACGTAAATTCTTTAAAATTTATCACTTGCTTTTATATCTGATTTTAAATAGCACCTACACCGGAGACAAATTCCGGCGTACGTTTTACAAAACGCATCCAGCTGCTAAAATTTGTGTTTTGAGTAAAAGTATTTTCAAAATTCAGCATTAAAATTACAAGATTCAATTTTTATTAGGTTTTTACTTTAATTTTGAAGTATTCTTCACGATTACTCCCTATGAATTTTAACCGAAAAGATTATACCGACGACGATTTATTGGAATTATACCGCGGCATTGTACTGCCTCGGATGATAGAGGAAAAGATGCTGATCTTATTGCGGCAGGGACGAATAAGTAAATGGTTCTCTGGTATTGGGCAGGAAGCTATATCGGTAGGCGCTACTTTGGCTTTAGAAGCCGATGAATATATATTGCCGCTGCACCGCAACCTGGGCGTATTTACCTGCCGGAATATGCCGCTGGATCGGTTGTTCGCGCAGTTTCAGGGCAAAGAAACTGGTTTTACCAAAGGCCGCGACCGTTCCTTTCATTTTGGTTCGAACGAGCACCACATTGTGGGTATGATCTCGCACTTGGGTCCTCAGTTGGCGGTGGCGGATGGTATTGCTTTGGCTGATTTACTCGATAAAAGAGAAAAAGTAACTTTGGTATTCAGCGGCGACGGCGGTGCCAGCGAAGGCGATTTTCACGAAGCGTTAAACGTAGCGGCTGTTTGGAATTTACCGGTTATTTTTATGATCGAAAATAACGGGTACGGCTTATCAACGCCCAGCAGTGAGCAATTTAAATTTTCTCATTTTATTGATAAAGGTCCGGCTTACGGCATTGATGCCCTGCAAGTAGATGGAAATAATGTGGTGGAGGTATACCATACCGTGCGCCAGGCAGCCGCCCGCATCCGGAAAAATCCCGGCCCGATTCTTATTGAAGCCATGACTTTCCGGATGCGGGGCCACGAAGAAGCTTCCGGTACCAAATACGTGCCGCAGGAATTATTTGAACGGTGGTCGAAAAAAGATCCGGTGAGTAATTTTGAAAAATACTTGTTGGAGGAAAAAGTGCTCACGCCCCGGTTAATGGCTACTATCCGGGAAGAACTAAAGAACCAACTGGAAGAAGGATTGGAGAAAGCGTTTGCCGTGCCGATGCCCGTAGCCGATGCAGATCGGGAATTGGCGGATATGTACGAACCCTTTTCGCAAACTGTGATTGAACCAATTTCGCCGGCCACCACGGAGAAACGGTTTGTGGATGCTGTTTCGGATGGATTGCGCCAGAGTATGGAGAAATACCCGGACCTGGTTTTAATGGGCCAGGATATAGCCGAATACGGTGGCGTTTTTAAAGTAACGGAAGGTTTTGTGGAGGCCTTCGGGAAAGCCCGGGTGCGCAATACGCCTTTGTGCGAATCAGCCATTGTGGGAGCGGGTTTGGGTCTGTCTATTAAAGGTAAAAAGTCGGTGATTGAAATGCAATTTGCCGATTTTGTAACTTGTGCGTTTAACCAGATCGTGAATAACCTGGCAAAATCACACTACCGCTGGGGCCAGCACGCCGATGTGGTGATACGCATGCCAACCGGTGCTGGAACGGCCGCCGGACCTTTTCATTCTCAGTCCAACGAAGCCTGGTTTTTTCATACGCCGGGTTTAAAAATAGTGTACCCGTCCAGTCCTTACGATGCCAAAGGATTATTAAATGCGGCTATTGAAGATCCGAACCCGGTAATGTATTTTGAGCACAAAGTATTGTACCGCTCGGTAGCCAGCCAAATTCCCGATGATTATTATACCGTAGAAATAGGCAAAGCCAAATTAGTTAGTGAAGGCCAGGATTTATCCATTATTACGTACGGCATGGGCGTGCACTGGGCAAAACAATTGTTACAAACTATGCCCGACGTAAGCGCCGATATATTGGATTTACGCTCGCTGCTGCCCTGGGATAAAGAGGCGGTGGCTCAAACCGTAAAAAATACCGGACGCGTGCTGGTGCTCCACGAAGATACCTTAACCGGAGGCATTGGGGCAGAAATAAGTGCTTGGGTATCAGAAAATTGTTTTCAGTTTCTCGATGGGCCTGTTATGCGCTTGGCTAGTTTGGATATGGCGGTTCCTTTCTCGCCGCCGCTCGAACAATTGTTTTTGCCTCCCCAGCGGTTAAAAGAAAAAATTGAACAATTGCTGGCCTATTAGAAAAACCAAGTAGGTAAAACGGGCTAAATCTGTTTTCTTTGATTTTTAATTTAAGTCATTTATATTTAATAAAATTCTGTTTTGACCTGGTTGAGATTTTTAGTGCCTGCTTTCTGTTTATTAATGCTTCTGGCAAGTGGCTGTCGCAGTGGCAAAATACCGTGCCCGGATATTGGTACTAAAAAAAAGCTTTTCTCTTTTGGTAAAGGTTCCGGTACCAAAGAGGCTCCTTTGGGACAAAATGTAGACTTTTCGAAGAATGGCTTAATCAAAAAAAAGAATTATAAATATTTGAGAAACAAACCAAAACGAAAGAAGTATAAATGATAATTGGACTATTAATAGCGAGGTTATGCGGGTAAATTTTACTTCTGTTGATAAAAAATTAAGCTTGCCCGTAATTATTTGCTTTTTGCTTCTAAGCTTTACGACTGTTACGGCATTTGGTCAAACTACCCACCGCTCGCCAGCAGCTATAAAAGCCGAAACCAGGAAAAGCAAACGCGAGGCTGCCCGGATAGAAGCTGACTACAAAGAAAGCCATTTGAACACTGCGCATTTTACCTTTAAAAAAGGGAAGGCCGGCCGTAAATCCGTACGGGTAAATAATATACCGGCTGATTTTATCTTTGATAAAGAAATAAACGAAATAGATCGGGAAGAGCTCTCTAAATTAAGTAAAAAGAAGAAGCTGCCTAAATCCAAAAAGAATAAAAATAACACCCTTGTATTATGATTAATTGGCATACGCTTAACCGGCCGGAACAAATTCAGGATATTATTGAAGAATCGAAACAAAAACCGGTTATTATATTTAAACATAGCACCTCTTGTACCATTAGTGCCACGGCCAAAGGCCGGATGGAGCGGCAATGGAATGATTCTGAGTTAGACAATGTAACGCCCTATTATTTGGATTTGCTTTCTTTCCGGCCTATTTCGAATGAGGTAGCCGCTACGTTTGGCGTAGAGCACGAGTCACCGCAATTATTACTTATTCGCGACGGAAAATGTCAGTACGATGCGTCTCATTTAGGCATCCGGTTGGACGAAATAAAAAAGCGGATAGCCTAAGCGTTACCTATAGCATAATTTGCATTTAGTTAATACTAATTATTGCCTTTCAGACGTTAACCAGAAGCAGTTATTACTTCAGTTATAGCGCCATTGATATCTTCTAAGGAAAGTCCGTGCTAGTTGGCTACAATGTCTATAGTGGTCCTCATGCAGTTCTTAGAGCGGCACAAACTAGGTCAGTAGGGGAGATGGCTTCGCTGTGGTCGTTTTTATTTACGGATAACACCGGTTCCTAAATTGTTGTAGGAAGCAAACTGAATGGCTAAAGTACGGAGCTGACCGGAATAAATAGAGGTAATTGTGCTGATAATGAAAGAACTAACTTTTGAGTTGCGCGTAAATTTAAATTAAGGTAAATAATAATATATAACCAGTGTACAAATTTAGACTTTTACTTCTTTTCTTGCTGGTTTGTTCCGTTGCGCGGGCGCAACAACAGCCCGAGGAAGATGCTTATAACCGCGAAATTAGCTACGGCATAAATTTAAACACCAATGGCGGATTAATCGGCGGCGGCATGATAAAGTCATCACGTTACCTAAGCCGAAACTGGTCGCAGTTTTATGCGCTGGAAGCGGTGGAAGTAAAGCACCCCAAAGAAAACGCCTATTATAGCCCACAAACCGGTAGCCGCTTTATTGCAGGTAAAAGTAATTACTTCTATGTATTGCGGCCGGAATATGGCCGCGAATATGTTTTCTTCCGCAAGGCACCCGAATCGGGCGTACAGGTGAATGGTATTCTGGCCGGTGGCCCTTCCATTGGGTTGTTGGTGCCGTATTATATTATTTATGATTATAGTCCTGCTAGCGGCCCCCGCGATGTAGACTACCGCACAGAAAAGTTTGATCCGGTAAAGCACGCCAGCTACGAATTTATCCGCGGTAGTGCCGGCTTTTTAAACGGCATTGGCGAAACCAAGATTAATCCGGGAGTACATATAAAAACGGGCCTTAGTTTTGAATATGGCCGCTATCGGGAAGATGTAACCGGAATTGAAGTTGGTTTTGTAGTGGAGGCGTATCCGAAGAAAATTGTTCTGATTCCCCGGGCCAACAACAACAGTTTATTTACCTCGGCTTACTTAGTGCTCTACTACGGGCGCCGTAAATAATTATACGATTTATTCAAGTACAGCAGGCCTTGTTTTATCTACTACTCACATGATGATTCAAGTGCCGAGCCCCACCATTATTTGTTTATTCTAAGCGGAATATCCTTATCTTTGCCACATGAATGAGATTGTGATGTTGCCGGTTATACAACCGGCGGAAATTATACAAGCGAAGGTTCGTAAACCCGATTGGCTGCGTGTGAAATTACCGGTAGGGAAAGAGTATGCTCGCGTTCGTAACCTGGTAAGTGAATATAAATTACATACTATTTGTGAGAGTGGGAATTGTCCCAATATGGGTGAGTGCTGGGGCGCCGGAACAGCTACCTTTATGATTTTAGGTAATATTTGTACCCGCAGCTGTTCTTTTTGTGCTGTTGCTACCGGCCGCCCGAATGAGTACGATGTAGACGAGCCTTACCGCGTTGCTGAGGCTATTAAGTTAATGGGCGTAAAACACGCCGTTATTACTTCTGTCAACCGCGATGAATTAAAAGATCGGGGGGCCAGCATCTGGCACGAAACCGTAGTTCAGGTAAAAATAGCTTCACCCGAAACTACTATTGAAACCCTGATTCCGGATGTAAAAGGGAATTGGGAGGCCTTGGAAGTAATGATATCGCCGGGGCAGGAAGTAGTGAGCCACAACGTAGAAACGGTAGGTAGTTTGTACCGCATGGTACGGCCGCAGGCCAAATACGAACGGAGCCTGGAGCAGATTAAACGGACCAAAGCCTACGGCAAACGAACCAAATCCGGTATTATGCTGGGCTTAGGTGAACAAAAAGAAGAAGTATATAAAGCCATGGACGATTTAGTAGCTCATGGCCTAGATATATTAACCTTAGGTCAATATCTGCAGCCAACCAAGCGTCACCTGGAAGTGGCAGAGTTTATTCATCCGGATTTATTTGCCCATTACCGCGAGGAAGGGTTAAATCGGGGATTAAAATATGTTGAGTCGGGACCTTTAGTTCGATCTTCTTACCACGCCGAACGCCACGTGCATATTTAACTATATAAATTTTAAGTCTTAAAGAGCCTCTGCTGTAAAAGCAGAGGCTCTTTTTATTTTAGCCCGTATTTTCTGGTGCTTAGGGTGCCGCTTTTTACATACTGGTATAAATTACAAATTACGCCAAATACTTCAAAGCTGAAGTATCCGGTGGAAGATAATTGCGTACTCCTACGCGCATTAACTTAAAGGTAGGTAATAGGTAAAGCTACTTTTACCTTTTATTTGCCTATCTACATCAAATTATAAAATATTTTTAGCGAATCCAGTTACCTCTAGTATTAAGAAAATGGTGGAGGAGTGTGCTATTATTATAACTATATAAATAAAAACTTTAACATAAGTATTAATATTAACTTGAATTAGTTATAAATAGCTTATTTTGAATGGTGGGTTCTACGATAATCAACTCAAAATGTTTTTCATAAATAATCTTTTGCGTAAAATTTTTATCATAGCTTTAAATTAATGCATATATTTATAGCGCTAAACAGTTTTTGATTTATTCAGTAGCCTGTTTTTAAGTCTGGTGGCCTATTCTTCTTGGTAAGAAGCTACTTTATATTTTTTGCTATGTAACATAAGTAAAACCTAATATTATTCCAAAGTAGTTTAGTTAAGTCTGTTAAATTTAACTAAGACCAGCAGCAAACAAGTTGTCTTCGCTAAAGAGGTCTTGGTAAGGTTATATTAAATGACTATTTGGACTTCTGTATAAGTTTATGAAAAATTGTATTGTACAAATATGGCGTACTTAATATGAAGAAATTTTTACTTTTTTTCCTCTCTTTCACTTTCCTGACATTTTTTAGTTTTGCCCAAGGTATTGCTCCCCCATTTCTGGATGCCGAACAGTTTTCGGTTTTGGGAGGAAGTGTAACGAATGCCGGCAGAACCTTTGTCTATGCAAAGGTTGGCTCTACCCCCGGCGCTGTTACCGGCTTTGTGCCCTTGGTTTCCGGCGAAGCATCCGGTGGCGTTAACAACAATAATGCAGCCGCGCAAGCCGCCATGGCTAGTGCGCAGGGAGTTTACAATGCCTTGAAAAATCAAAATGCAACCCAGAACCGGTCCAATAATCCTCGTTTAGGAAACGGCTTTGCCAAAGATACCGACGATGAGGCTACGAAGCAAGCGGCTACCAACGGTATGGTTTTGGGGCCGGGCGTATACGAATTTTCCGGAGATGTTACCTTATCGGGCCGGTTAGTACTAGATGGCGGCGGGAATCCGAATGCCGTTTTCATCTTTAAAGTCGGGCGTGATCTTATAATTGAACCCGGTTCGGCCATTCAGGTGCAAGGTCAGGCCTTAGCGGGCAATGTTTTCTTTCAGGTAAGTGAAGATGTGGTTACGGGTCCGGTAGGAAGTGGTAATCCCGGTACCCAATCGGTTTTGCAAGGAAATATCCTGGCCCAAGGCAATATCGACTTAGATGTTGGGACTTCGTTGGTGGGTAGAATTTTTGGTGTTTCGCCTTCCAGTGTGGTTACGTTAAATCGAAACCTAATATTCCTGCCTTCTATTTTGGTGGCGGATGTTAGTATTTCTAAAACGGTAAGTGCCGCCCCTTATGTGGTTGGGGGCATCGTTACATATACCCTTACGGTTCGGAATAATAGCCCGGAAAATGCTACCAACGTGCGCGTTAACGAACAGCTAAACAGTAAACTACAATTTCTTGATTTTACAGCGGCCCGCATAGACGGTGGCGGCAATAGTACAGTAGATAATACCGTTATTCACGACCCGTTAAATAGTGTTTTTCGCCTTGGCGTTTTAGGTGCCCGGCAAACGGTAGTTATAACCTTGCGGGCAACCATAATAGGCGCGGGCGAAATCCCGAATACAGCCATTGTGGTGGCAAACGAACCCGATCCGAACCCTAATAATAATACCGATCCGGCTCCCATAGTGGTACCCGCTATTTCAACTGATTTAGCGGTTGTAAAAGCAGCTACGTCCCCGGGACCTCACAATGTAGGAACCAGTATTACCTATACCATAACGGCCCAAAACCAAGGTCCGGATAATGCGACCGGCGTGTTTGTTTCGGATAGATTACCTTTAACTTACTTAAGAAATCCTCAGATCCGGGTTACCGGTGGTACTACTAATTACGATCCGGTAACAGGTGAAATAATTTGGCAAATTGGTACTTTAAGTCCGGGATCAGCGCGGATAATGACTGTTACGGCCGAAATATACGCAGCGGGTAATATTGTTAATACCGCGCTTATTGGTAATACTCAAACCACGCAGGTAGATCAGGTGCCAGGTAACAATAGTTCTACCGTTACCACCCCGGCCACGGCCGTGCCTTTAGCGGATTTAGGCATTAATAAAACCATCGTTACGGCGGGGCCTTATGCCTTAAACCAGGAAATTACGTATAGATTAGTAGTCCGTAACTTTGGTCCGGATGCCGCCACTGGTGTTACCTTGCGCGATCTATTGCCGGCCTCCCTTACCTTTATCCGGGCAACCACCACCCAGGGCACTGGTTCTTATAACGATGATACCAGAACCTACACGTACTTAGCCGGAGATTTAGCCAATGGTGCTACCGCCACTTTAACCATTGTGGCCAAAATAAATGCCATTGGTATTATTCTGAATGAAGCCATTGTAGCCGGTGATCAGGTAGATCCGAACCCGACCGGTGAAACTCCGGGCGGCGGTAAAGATACCGATAACGATGGCAACCCTGATGGAACTGATCCGGACAATGATAATGATGGGGACCCAGATATAACCGACCCGGACGATGATGGCGACGGGATTCCTGATAAGGAAGATCCAGATGATGGCAGTGATACCGATACCGAAGAAATTTGCGTACTGCCGCCCGCTCCGCTCCCTATTACTGGTCCGTCTAGTGTTTGTTTTGAATCTGGGCAAACCCCGGTTGCATTTTCGGTACCAGCTATTGCCGGAGCTACTTCCTATACATTTACCTTGCCCGAAGGTTGGGTAAGCGGCAATGCCGGCCGCACCATTGTGGTACCGGCGGGTTCCGGCGATCCAACTATTTCTATCACCCCGGGAGCTACAGCTGGTTCTATCCTGGTTTATGCTTCTAATGCTTGCGGCAACGGCCCGGTTCGGGAATTAAAAATTACCACTAATACCATTCCGGCGCAGCCAGGACCCATTACGTTAACCAACACCAATGCTATACTTTGTGCGGGTAGTACGGTAACGTACAGCGTTTCGGAGATTGCTGGCGCCACTTCCTACACCTGGACTTTGCCGGCCGGCTGGTCGGTTACGGCTGGTGCGGGCACCAAAACCATAACTGTAGCGGTTGGCACAACGGGCGGCGAAGTAACCGTTAAGGCCACCAATGCGTGCGGAAGCAGTGCTGCTAGTGCCATTGCTGCCCCTGCCCCCTTACCTACCCCCGAACAGCCTAGTGCCGTGATTGATGAGAGTTCACCTTGCACCGGCTTACTTTATTCCGTAACCGCTACTCCCGGCATTAATTACACCTGGACAGTAAGCGCCGGTTTTGAAATTGAATCGGGACAGGGCACCAACCACATTAAACTTAAGTCAACGGATAATAAAGTTACGAACGGTACGGTATCCGTTACCACCGATTTAGGTGGTTGCACCAGTAATGCCTCAACCTTTACTATTGATGTAACAAAAGACGATACTAACCTTTATTTCCCGAATGCCATTAGCCCGAACGGCGATGGGAAAAACGATACTTGGAAAGTTTCCAGCATCCAGAATTTCTCAGATAATGAACTGGTCCTGTATAACCGCTGGGGAAATGAGGTTTACCGCAAAAAAGGCTACAACAACGAGTGGGGAGCGCAAGGTTTGGAGCAAGGTACTTACTTCTATGTATTCCGGGTAAAAGAATGCGCAGGCGAAAAGGTTTACAAGGGTTCGGTTACGGTGTACCGATAAGCAAAGACAAGATTAGCAGAGATTAAATAAAATAATAGCAACATGAAAATACTTTTAAGCCTGCTGGCGGTACTACTTTCGTTCTCGTTGCAGGCGCAACAGAATCCGCAGTATTCCCAGTATATTTTTAACGGGATGATCATTAATCCGGCTTATACCGGCAGCAAAAAAGTGGTAAATATAAACGCCTTACACCGCACCCAATGGACCGGCTTTGGTGAGGATGGTATTAGTACCCAAACCTTAAGTGTAGATGGCGCTACCAAAAACGACCGGATTGGTTTAGGTATGTTTATGGTGCACGACCGGGTTAGTTACACCGGTAAGTTCTCGGTTTTTGGCAATGCCGCGGTTAAGTTACCAGTTAGCGAAACCGGGGTATTAAGCTTAGGAATGGCAATAGGTGCGTATCGCCATTACATTCACAGCGACGAGATTCGCATTGTGGATGGCGATGATGGTGCCATTCCTCAGGGAAACGACGAATTTGTGGTTAAACCCGATTTAAGGGTAGGTATGTATTACCACAACGAACGTTTTTACGCCGGTTTATCGGTAGAGAACTTGATTTACTTCCGGGACGCCCGGGTTATTGAACCCGAACGCCATTATTATTTAACCAGCGGTTATGTATTTGATCTGGGCGAAAGCTTTAAGTTTAAACCCAACTTTCTGCTGAAAGAAGATTTTAACGGTCCCACCAATGTCGATTTAAATGCTTTTCTTTTGTGGAATAACACCATCTGGGTAGGAGCATCTTACCGCACAGCCGCTAATTTCTTTAAAAAACCAGTGCTGGACGAGTCGGATTATTTAGAGTTTCGGGATGCCGTGGCTTTTATAACGGAAATTTATCCCACGCCCCGGTTCCGGATTGGTTATGCTTACGATGTGATGTTGAATGACATGAAAGGTCAGAATACGCACGAGATTTCCCTGGGCTACATGTTCCTGAAAAAACGGCCGACTAAAATGTTAACGCCGCAATATTTTTAATCAATCATTTTTCGCCCGTATGAATAAATATACTTTTATCTTTTTCTTATCTCTGATTACTATTTTCCGGGCTTTACCGGCGCAGGCGCAATCAGAACTAAGAAAAGCTAACCGGCTTTACGATAACTTCGAGTATTTTCTGGCTTTAGAGCAGTACGAAAAAGCAATTGGGAAAAAAGAACCTTCGCTTGAAACTGCCGAAAAGATAGCCCACGCTTACCGTTTTACGGATGGCACCGAAAAAGCCGAAAATTGGTACGCCAAGGTCTTGAAATTCCCGCAAGCTAATCCGGAGAATATATTTTATTACGCCGAAATGCTGCGGTCGAACGGTAAATATGCCGAAGCAAAAAATCAATACGTTGATTACGGTGCCCGGGTACCCGCCGGAAAAGAAAAAGCAACTAAAATGGTCCTGGCCGTGGATAAAGCCATTGCCTGGCTCAAACGACCGCCGGCTGCTGAGGTTAAATTGGCAGAAGGTTTAAATTCGGAGGATGCTGATTTTGGTCCGGCACCTTTTAATAATGGTTTGGTGTTTGCTTCTGATAGAAGCACTGGCGATAAAAATGAGCAAATATACGGCTGGACCGGACGACCTTACTTAAAATTATATACCAGTACCAAAGCTGCTAACGGCGAATCCTGGATCCAGCCCACCTTGCTGACGGCTTCCATAAACACCGCTTTCCATAACGGCCCCGCTACTGCCACCAGCGATAATAAAATTATGTTTTTTACCCGTACCAACCTGGTTCGGGTAAAAGATAAAAATGTCGATAACGATCCCACAAACTGGGCCGTGCGGCCTCTGGCGAGTGATTATGTAAACCGGCTCGAAATTTTTTCGGTAGAGCGCCAGGGCAATGATTGGGTAAACGTAAAGCCTTTCCCGTATAATCAGGTTGCCGACTACTCCGTGGGGCACCCGGCCTTGTCGCCGGATGGTACCTTGCTTTACTTTGCTTCCGATATGCCCGGCGGTCAGGGCGAAACAGATATTTACTTTTGCGAGAAACAAGCCGATGGCTCCTGGGGCCGGCCCGTGAACGCGGGTTCCGTTATTAATACGTCCGGTAAAGAAGAGTTTCCTTCCTTTGGTCCCGATGGTACGTTGTATTTTGCGTCGAACCAGCATCCGGGATTTGGCGGTTTAGATATGTTTTCGGCCCAAGGTTCGCGGGCTGCCTGGAGCCAGGTTAAGAATATGTATTCGCCCTTAAACTCCGCCAAAGACGATTACGGCATGATGCTGGACTCATCCGGTGAAGAAGGATTCTTTTCCTCTAACCGCAGCAGCACTAAAGGTACGGCAGATATTTTTACTTTCCGGTTGTTGAAAAAGCCGGCTATTTTAGCGGTAACTACCCTGGAGAGTCGCTGCGATACCAAAGGCCGGACCACCTTAACGCCGCTGGCGGGCGTACGTCTCCGGCTTAATACCCAACGGGTCTCAGATTCATTAATTGCTTCATCCAACGAAAAAGGAGAACACAATTTTGAGGTGAAAAAAGGGTTTACGTATGCGCTCCGGGGAACCAAAGATTTATTCCTAACCCAATCGAAAGTGGTACCCGTGGATACTTCCTTCAAATCAGATATTATCCGGGTTACGCTTATTTTTAACCGGAACCAGCGCGATAATATTATTGCTTTGGATAATATCTACTTCGATCTTGATAAATACAATATCCGGCCCGATGCGGCTTTGGAACTAGATAATGTGGTACAGGTGCTGAAAGATAATCCTGGCCTGAAAATAGAAATGGGATCGCATTGCGATAGCCGCGAAGCCGAAGGATATAATCAGATACTTTCGGAAAACCGGGCCAAAGCAACTGTCGATTACCTCATATCAAAAGGAGTAGATGCCAAACGTTTAACCGCTAAAGGTTACGGCGAAAGTCGGCACGTAAATAATTGTTTCGATGGGGTAAGCTGCTCCGAGGAAGAACACCAGCGCAACCGCCGGACGGAATTTAAAATCCTGCAATCTTCGGAAGCAAATACGAAGAATGCTAAACTGTAGCCGGTTCCGGTTGGCTGAACAAAATTAAATAATATAAATAAATAAATAAACTACTTTCCGCCTTTTCAGCTATTAACCCCAAAAGATTACCCAATGCTTTTCTTATAATGATTATACCTCATCCAATTTAAAAGATAAGTTTAGCAATTAGTATTGAAAGCACCAG
>Ga0210040_10004070_pt1 | contig 19327 bp, 3 predicted proteins | sample CryGeyCG12114_NA_FD_185462 | JGI IMG/M metagenome (GOLD analysis project Ga0210040, IMG submission 185462) | Groundwater microbial communities from aquifer - Crystal Geyser CG19_WC_8/21/14_NA (SPAdes) (version 2) | ecosystem: Environmental > Aquatic > Deep subsurface > Groundwater | place: USA...
AACGTCAAAACGAGTTGAATGCAATCTGTCTCTGACTCGTTCCCATAATGTAGTGGAACGTATACTTGTGACAAGAATGGCAACAAGAAGACTCAAATGTCTTCATCATCATCACCACCACCAGTACGCTTTGTGTGCACATACAGGGCTGGTTGTCTGTCTCAACACAAGAACGGGAATAATAGAACAGGAACCTTTACCCAACTAACTAACTGTGAAGCAATGAACTATGACACTGCTTTGCAAGTCTAATAGGGTCATTTCATAGCTGTGCTTTGAGCACCACCAAGTAAAGTCTCGCATAGATGAGCCATGGAGGAATGGGAATGAAAAAAACAGAGGAAGAAGGGGCATGATCATCATCATGATCACTTTTTCAAGTCTTGTGGTGAATACAGTAAGTATGCAACACAAAATTAAAAGCTGACAATACAAAAAACTTTGAGACTTGTGTGTGACAAACTTCAATGCATAATAAAATCCATGTAGGATTTTTAATCATTTTTTCATTTTGTGCTCCATCTTACATAGAGTGAAAAAATATGAAAGTAACTATCGAAATCTTATGGAATCGAATTCATGATGTACTAACTAAGTCTCTTACAGCCATTTTTGAACCGCGTAGTCAAAGCGCATAAACAAAACTATCATTGTTACGCGTCTTTTCGTCATCATCTTTTAGTAACTAACTAACTAACCAACCATGGATCGCCTAGCATTGCTGTTGGGAACAATGTTGATGATCCTCATCATCATCACAGGGATGATGGCAATGTTCTCAGGTCGTGCGCACGAAAAAGTTGTGTCGTGACTACCTCTGCAGAGAGAATGGGAGCCCCTCTCGACCTTTAAGACTCTCCTTTTATTATTATCAGCTCTATATAATAATCCCTATTTTTTATTGTTGCATCATGCTCCTGTCCTTTTGCTCAAATCTGTACTCAGCACAGCCATAGTTAGTTAGTTACTGTATGACCAAAAATCTCTCCCCATAGAGCTCCCAATGAGCACAGGTTGAGCACAATAGCACTGGCTGAACACAATAGGTTGCAAAGAATATTATGCTGGTTATAGTATAAACTATATGTACAACAATCCTGTGCATTTAATGTATTCACATTGCTATAAGGCTTTTGTGAACAGATCCATATTGTTTCGTTTTTCGTGCAACCACTACTACTTGTACTCACTACCACCACCCCACACTGTAAAGGTTGATTTTTCTAATGACCTCATCACAAGACAAGAGCTAAGGCAAACGCCTAGTTTTATGAAAGCCCATGTGCTTGCTCTCACAGTCAATGCGTATGGGTAACTAGCTAGCTAACTAACTAACTAGAAAGTCTTTGTAATAATCATAATAATAATTGTAATAATCGTGAGCAATGGATGCATACTAATACTTGAAATGATTTCTAGTAGTGATAACACTTGTAGTATCGATAAGAAATTCATATACTTTGTGACTTATTCTGACAGACTGTTCAAATCCAGTTAATACTTGTAAGCATGGATAACGAAACTGAATAACTTAGGTTGATCTGTGCCTTTTGGCACCAGCACAATTATTAAATACGCAAATTTTGTTAGTTAGTAGTCACACTGTCTGCAGTATTCAACTAACATTTGGCAGCTGTCAATGTTTTGGTAACTTTAGACTTGCATTTGTATTGTTACCCTGAATAAATCCATTCTTGATCCACTACGTACTGTGCATAATAACTTTTTCTAGGTTGTAACATAGCTGTAAGCAATTTATTCATTTGCCCATTAAAAATGAATACCGTCCAACGTATTTAGAAATACAAACAATTCTAACTATATGTAACTCTATGAAAGATTTATAATAATTCTTCCCAGTATAATTATGATCGGAGAACCAATCTGGATAAATTATGAACCCCAGCAATCACAACAACATGGATGCTCAGAGCCATGGGAATTCAATTCCGAATACTTGCACACACATAAAAGCAAAGGTAAAGTAGATTCTAGTAATGCACGATTATCTACTCCATGTATCTTTTAGTAGCTATCGTTCCATCTGTCGATCTTGTACTTGCTAACTCAAATGCCTCCACGAGTTGTTAAAATACGCACACGCTAATCTCCAAAAAGCCGATACGGCTGATGCCCAGGTAAAATATACTTTACAAGTATAAATGTGAAACTCAGAGTGAGCCTGACATGGAGCATTTGCATGAGTCACGCGATAGATATTTGCAGACAATTATTTAGTAATGATGATTACGTCGTGTATACAATAGAAAGGATACGCATTACTAGCTTGTCCTAAAACTTGCATACAAGATAGTCCGTTCACATATTAGTGGTACACAGGTAGCAAATGTATGGATAAGAACATGTGCACAGACTGAGTTAGTAGCTGAATGAACCGTATTCATATTGCAAAATGACAGGGAGTACTAACTAGTTGTTTGCCAAATTACTAGCTAACTTACTGACGGAACTGACTTGAAAAGACTACACCCGCTTACTAATTTGAAAAAGGAAGCAGACGACGAGCTATATGATTTTATCTCTAAAATCCTTCACTGTGACGAACTAGACATGTAGCGCATGTATAGTTTCATAAGTCGTTGTGAACACGAAATAAATAACCAAATCTGAAAGAGCAAATCACTAACAAGCGCTTTGTTTTTTTCTCACAGTTGCACCTTGATGATGAAATTAGGCAGTGCTCCAAAATCAATGCGTTAAAAGTGTGTACACATAGCACTACTAGTTAGTTAGTTAGTTAGTTAGGGTCCACAGGAAATGATTGAAATGGGTTGTGCCACCCTATAGAGAACTACACAAGTACTTAACACGGTCTCTGCAGAGTTTACAAATTCAGTTTGTCATCATCATGTTGTAGCCTTTTCATTCACTTGGGTAGTGAATAACTTGATTCCTATCAATTTAGTTTGGGACATCCTGTTTCATCCATCATTACCTACTTCTTGCTCTTGTCATAAAAGAAAGAGCTTGGAGAAAGCTAAAGGGTGTACTACCAACCAAGTCTCTGGTCTACATGTATGTGTACTTGTAACTAACTACTATACCAGTACAAACGGCCAATGCATGTACCATGTATGCATAGGCTCCACACTGCTATGAAATGGATGAATTGGATCGATAATGGAAAAGGAAGCTAAACTTTAGCACTGCCATCACCGCCCTATGCTCCTAGTAGTAGCTAGCCCAGCTTTCCCTCTATGTAAGTCTACGTATTATGTAGGGAGTGTACCCACACTGATGCTTTTTCCAGCTTTCATGTCTAGCTACAGCCAACTTCTCGTTTAGTTTCATCCAACGAGGTTTCTAAAAAAAGCTATAGTTACTTAGCGGTGAAAAAAATTGATGACAGAGTGAAAGCTTTTTTGTGAATAGGGTAAATCAGGTAGGCTTGGCGGTACAACAGCTCCTAGTCATGTTTCATGATATATATAGAGGGGAATTGAATGAATCTTCTTTTGTGTGTTCATGCATTTTTTTGTCAACCTATCAGCTGCTACTACAGTATAACATTATCTAAACTTCATAAAAGAGGATTCCATCATTTATAATAAAAAGCGTGTTACAAATTGAGTGCTACTAAGTATTTACATAAAGAAGTGTAAGTATTGTGTGCATTACAAACGAGCCAGTTATGATGACATTAAAGTGTATCCATTGTGGATTACAAATAGCGAATTTCTTATTGATGATTTGTCAAACATGGGGGACCCAAAGTTGAAATTAAAAGACTTCCATCAATGTTTGTTTGCCTTCAAAATGCCAAGACTATTCAGCGGATTTTATGAAAACTCGATAGATTGCATTAGGTAGTAATAATGACACGAGTTCAAGTGTCTTTCTTCAATGTTTGTTCTCAACTATTTTAATGAGCGACACTCGTATAATTACGACTGCCATTATGACTATTGCTAGAACTAGTGCTCCTCTCATTCACCTATCAAACTGAAACCGCTGGGATTACTAATGGATTCCAGATTACTTTTCACTGACTTTGGCACACAATGGTGAACATTCTCTAAAAAGGAGTTGGAAAACGCACGAGCTACCACTGCTACCGTTTGCAAGTCCTGAGCACACTGTTGTTTGCCTCAGGTCGTCTTGGTCACCGCCTTTTGCTCACACGAAATGTGCCAGAGTTTTTCTTCCTGTTTCGATCCTACTATGGAACAAATGGAGGGTATCTACTCAAAGTGAGCAATCCAGTAAATATTGCAAAATTTTGAAACATATTTGTCAAATATAGTTACTGGTAAAAAAAACTATGATAAATGACTTCGGAAACGAATAATCATCAAATTCTCCATAGTTAGTAAAATAACCAACTCTAGCAGCTATGTAATTCCTGAATTTCAATCAAACGAACGAGTCACTTTCCCTTGTTTACAATGCAATAGCAGTACGTAATCCGAACTTTTTATGCGATTACAACTTAGTTCACAAAGAAAAGCTTCCCCAACACATTTCTATTATTGAGCATCGTAGAGAGACGAACGTTCCATACATAGGTATGGATGGATAGATGATGATGATGATGATGACGATCAATAAATTTCCCCTGCTTTTCTCAGCACACACAACATACTCTCAAGTTGGAGACTAGTGTGTGTGTTGTGTGTTGATAGAGACTATTCTTGCGTTTTCACGTGCTCTTTTAAATAGTAAAGGAAATGAAAGGAATGAGCCACTGGCACCAAACCACTGATGGTTATAGTGGTATTAGCAAATGGGTTTTAACAATGCCTGTGTATACAAGTCACCACTACTACCTACCTAGCCACAATGGTTGTAGTCGTCTAGTTAGTTAGTAATAGCACTAATAATGGTGATAGTCATTTTTCCAGCGACTCGAGAGCTGAACTTTATTTGGAGAAAGAGCAGCAGCCTGGCTGCTGCTCCCTTTTGTTATTGCTAATTGCCGATAAGAACAAAAAGATCTTGGCTTCCGCTCCGTCAGTTTGGTGCACGTGAGCAGTCTCATTTCATATGCAATGGTGGAATGTCTAGGCATTGAGTTTCTGGGAATCCTGCTCGTGAAATAAGATAGGAAAGAAAACAAGAGAGGAGAGAAGGAAATCTTATTCTATTCCATTTCCCATTATTATTGAATTTGATTGGGCGCGTTTCAAGAGATCCAAGGAGTGAATGAGGAGCATTGTTTGAGATCTAGTTTGGTCTTGTCAACAGCTAACTAACTAACTGACTGTGCTCTCATACAAACTACTCCCAACTAACTATATATGGAGGAAACTATGAATTTGAGGCTGTCATTATCATAAATTTAGAGCTCACTTCCCATTGAGACCTCATATCCCAATTCCAGGTGATTTCCACCCAGAGTAAATTGAAAAGAGAAAGTCCTCTTGTGTTTATGAAACTGAAAGGAAGAGCAAGTTTATAGATGATTCGCCCGTTAGTTTTCAACTTATATTTCATTGTTCCATTACTAGCTAAGTGACTGAGAGAATTGACTTGGTAATAGCACTGTTGTTAGCAAGCCTAAACCATTTCGAAGCTCTAATGGCCAAAATGATGACTTGGGTAACCCCACAAACATTTTTCTACCCGGACATAAAATCTTCTTGAATGAAGAAATAATATACCACCTGCCTACCAACCAATGCAATGATGAACACCCAACGAAAGAAATACACAGTAGGTAGGACTTTTTTCTCCTCTCTATGACAAACTAACTAATATAGTAGTTGCACCACCTAATGATGACTGGATATAAATAATATCTTTCCCTGCTCTTTTTCATATATGTATGAGTATTGATCCAATTACAAAGTGATGATAGGGAAACCACGTGCCGAGTTGACTTGACTTCAGCCAGGTCATTACGGCAGCATCACAGGAGCCGTATAAAATAAATGGGAGACAGCTAAATGGGACAGTTTCACTTTGTGGCAGGAAGCAATAGATACCATTATGCACTTGATGTACTCCAATATGAGTGTGTGGTGTGCAACCCTGATAGATGAATGGATATGCGAGAACAGAGCTGAGGCACAAATGAATCAAGTGCTCCAGCTTTCACAAAACCTTATATATCGGGATCCAAGTGTCATGTTGTGATCTGCTCCAGTCTATTGTTTTCCCTGTAGGTGTGCTCACACACTGGAATATAAACATATAGAGTGAGAGGAGTGTAGCAGCCTGGCCAGCATACACCACTTACTTACTGCCATTACTACTAAAGGAGCATCTCGCTCTCCCCTTAATGGACTAATCGTGTTCTTCCTCTCCAACTGTGTCTTGTACACAACAAAATGAAGATATTTTCTGTCCCTTTTACTTGTACAAGCTCATAATATACAAGAGTTGGTGATCACATGGAAAGTCTGTAAATTTGCAACCAGACACCGTTTGCTCCATATGTTGTACTAGTTTTACGCGTATCAAATGAGTTCAAAATTACAGAAACAACTGCCTATTGTAAAAACGTATGATCTTTTCTATCTTCTTACTTATTAAATTATTTTGTCTACAGTTGAATGCAATAATAGCCAGCGATTACTACACACTATATAAGAGGAAAAAAATGGTTGAAAAAATTGAGATGCAATTTTTTGTCTCAAAAATCATGTGCCGTGTATGGAACCAGCTGCTCACTCATTCACTAACTCCTTATACATGATTTATGTGGGGGAAGCTCACTTTTCTCGTAGTCCCTATCTTGTAGCAAGGCTGTGGATCATCGCTATCATCATCATTATTCTATGTGCAGACATTCTTTCACGCCACATTACTTTCTCCACTCGGCGTATCCATCAGCCCTATCAACAAAAGTGAGTTTAAGATCCACATGAATTGAATGAATTGATGGAATCGGCATTATGATGACGCGAGTCTTTGTGAAACCCTTCTATATGTGCAGGATTTTGGTGGCCATGCTGAGAGCATAGGAATAAGCGTCATGGACCGACTTTCTCTCTATTATATGCGCTAGTTAATGAGTGTGCATCCTGTCACCAAGAGAAAATTGCCAAGAGACTTGAGTTATTTGGCAAACAAACTGTGTCTAATGAACTTACACGGTTTCTGTTTTCCCTTATACTTCAGTATGGACTGCAGTACGTAGACACGGGAAAGAGGACTTTGTGTGAACGGGTATTAAGTGGAAAATAAATTCCATGGTCTGTTCTATTGTCACCCTCAGTGTGTGTTTTCACTCTACCCATAATTAGCAACATGGAGAAAAGTGCGGAAATTATAGTGGTGAGAATAGTGTGTGCCCCTAATCAGTAATTGTTTCACGAGCCTTTTGAAATATTAGTGATTGTGTGCTCTCTCTCTTTCTGTTATGGACGAGTGTGGTGGACGCGTCCGAAAAATTAGAGTGGCTATTAAATATTGAAAAGCAGGCGGAAAGAGATAGAATGGTATCTGACTAGAAACAATGATATAGTAGATATGGATTCAGCCAAAAAGAGTATACTTTGGGAGGATTTTCTAGTGCATGAAAAGCTCCTTTTCCGCCCCTTCAATTTCCCTATCTTTTCCACTTTTATCTAACTCACTGAGTAACTACTGCTTTCAATTTACTCAATGTATTTAAGTAATCCAAATGACCAGGTGGGTTGGCTCTTAATATATGTCTGTGTTCTCTTCGTGTAGAAACATAGTCTGGTATGAATGTTGTATGAAGTAAAGAGAAAGGCAAACTTTCTCTCTCTCTCTACTTGTTTTATAACACGGGCTATAAATACAAAACCAATTCATTTTCTCTTTTCCTTCACCACCACATAACCCCGTAAGGATAACAACATTACATATACCTAGCTGATATAATTTTATGTGTGTAGTGTTCAAGTAAACTGACGCTCTCTCGTAGCTTGATTTCTCTTTTTTTCTTTCTCTCTCAACAGCTATTCATTTCACTCCACGAACCTAATATCTGTATGTATGTGTGTGTGCACTGTGCGCTCAAAACGTACACGTGAACTACGAATGAATACAAATATGTTTGTGACTAGGTTTCCACTTGCCTTACCCTCTAGTCTCCTTGTATAAACACATTTATCCCAAAGTACATACACAAAAAGCACCACCGAACCAACCAATGTGTGGCTACAGACAAAGTATGAAATAAAAGGGAAACTTACAGGCTTGCGGTAGTATAGTTGAGCGAGCAGTTAGTCGCTACTTGGAAGCATAAAAAATTGTAAAGCCTGCAGACTGTCGGTGAGAGACTCTTTACTCACCCAATATGTAAACACGTGGAGCAGCAATAGGAGAGGTTCACAGATAGTTCTAATGGGAGCAGTCAGTACATATGCTCTGTGTCTCTACAAGGGAGCAATCTCCAGAAGCTTCTCTTTTTAATGAATCTCTTGATACACACAGAGTGAGCATATGCAAGCCTGAAATGAGAAGGGAAATGTAACTCAAAGTCATATCTGGAGATAAGAGTCTAGTTAGTTTCCATTGGTAAATATCTGGCGGACGACCTGATAAACACACTTCTTTCTACACACTAATAACACTCGCAAAATGTGTATTTTTAGGCACCCAGATGTGTGTGGGTAGTTAGTGATATCACCAACACGGACACCTGGATCTTTTAATTGCGCATGGTGTACCAAAGAAAGCATAAAATGAGTTCAACTAGCAACATTGTGTACACACACCACTCTGCGTCAACTATTATGTACTGTTTTTTTCTGTTTTTTTTCCTCTGTCGTCTAATATATGACTCAAGTCTTGTGTCATACTATAACACTATGAAATGAAAGTGTGTAGGATAATCGGGGTGCGGCGACTTTTTTATACGGGTGGTTTATACTCGCTACGTTTACATTTGTCTGTATCAACTTTATACATGCTTCATCCATATGCTTAAGTTTTATACCTTTTACTCACACTAACTGTGTTCCATTTTCACTGCTTTTCTCGAATCACGCAAAGGCTGCCAGTGTCGATATAGTTAGTAGACCAAGGCTTTTACGATAATGCTCATCATATCCCTTTTACTAGCTTCATAAGATGAGAGTCAACATTACAAACAGAGAACCTTTCAGGCCACTATCTTTTCCCATTGGCTCAACCTGGAGAGCTTCAAAACCAAGTCAAGTGAATTTATCTATCCTGGGTTTAATGCAGCCAAAATCTGTCATGCACATATAGATTGTGTTAGATTCTCTATAATGAAGAAAACCACTCTGCTTTCTCTTCTTAGTATAATAGGATCTTTTTTTTTAAATTGCGCACAGTCAAGTACAAATTTTAGTTGAATTTCCTTTCTTTACAGGGCCAAAGCTTATCATAGTAAACCATATGTGTACGTATTGCGAACTTTCCGTATTTTTGGTGCATGAAAGGAACCAACTTTTTCCAATAGTCCTATTGCGTGCTCCCAGATAAAGGAACGTGAAAGGATTGTTGGCTTAACCATCCAGGAACATGCATACGTTCATGATACACATTATGCACAGACTGACATTCCCCTTTTGTATGTTTGCTCAACCTTAGTGAGCTCTATAGAACTACTTATTCCCGTCCGTTTCATATTGACTCGACTCTTTGAACTGATTTCATATCTTTTTGTGTAGATAGTTGAATATCTTGTTCAGTTATGAGTTCCTTAGTGCACTCGCATAATACAGCTTCCATAACAAATGCAAGGATTTGTGAACGAGCTGAGAGTAGCTCACTCATGGCTGATAAGTAAGACTAACAGACATTGAACATACTACTAGACACAATTGTATACCTAAGCACACACTACGTAAGAATATATTAGCAGAAAATGTGCCTTCTCAATTTTGAACCAAAGGCTTTGACTTATTGTGAAAGTCGTCTTCCTCATTCTTGTGAAGCCTGTGCTCTCAATAGAGAAAGTAAGACTAAAAAGTTGAAAAGAAGGTGAGTAGCAGTGAGCGACTGAACAAGTCATTCTTCCGTTCTCAACTGTTTGCCTCCACTAGGTTAAATTAAAGAGTGAATGGAAACGACGAAGAATGGAACAATGGGGAAGGGTGGATTCTTTAGTAGAAACCAGACTTGGATCAGTGAAATGATACTGACTGCCTCTCGCTCCTACCGAATACATAATGTATGGAGCTCGTCTCCTTAATGAAATTCATGCAACCGTGCACTAGTTCCATCCCATGTTCCTCTTCTCTGTGTACATGTGGATTTCATCAAGTTGTGGTCAACAAGAGAGCACACATGTAATAAGAGAAAGCTTCCCATTGTCATTCAAAGATAGAAACGGAACAAGCAAGAGCTCCAAAGAGAAAAAAAATTATCATGAACCAAAAAGCTACAGGATACCAGGCCACGTTATGTGGCACGTATGCTCATTCAAGGAAGAAGAAACAGATGGTCGTAAAGATTATACCAGGAGACTACACAACTTTGGGATCCATGGACAAATGTACGTAGGGTGGGTCCATCCACAAAGAAAGTAATAGGTCTTTTGAAACCTACTTACAAGGCAGGCAGTGGAAACGGAAAAGCATTTGTTGCTCTCTCTCTCTCTCTCTCAACAAATAAAAGTACGTGCACGCATCTCTGCTCACTTACTCCAGCAGAGAGAAGATCCATGGATGGAACATAAAACTTTCTCTTCCCATCTGGACTCTTATACTATAGAGACTGGGAAACTAACTAAAACTACTTTACCTAGTAGCTGCTGTATTCCATATACTGGTTGGAATTCTGCAGCCAATAGCACACTTTGGAGCGTCATATAACCTCATGCCATCCTCGTTCTTTCCCATAAGGAAAGGTGGCCAAGGATACTACTGATATATCTGGAGTTATAGTTAGTTAGTAGTCCCACTACTGTTGGACTCTAATTCTAATGCTGTATTCTCTGCGTTCTCTCCCTATTGCTTTTGCGAGTAGGTCGCACATCATGTTGCTCTTAAAATGAGGCGAGTGGTGGCAAGAGATAGTTGCAATAATAAAGCTCCTGCCAAATAGCAACGACTAGTACAAGCAATCGTTGTGATTATAGTAGGGAGCGGCAACAGTGTTAATACTTTTTTCCTTATTATTTTTTTTCCAGCTTGCGAAAGGAAAGAGCTGGTTGTAGGCAGGAACGCTGGCAAACAAGTCAAGAAAATGAGATCCTTTCACTCTGACTGAGAGAGAGCCTGGCATTAAATAAGTTGGCACTGTGACTCCACAGGCTGCTGCTGCTGCTGCGCCTTTCTATCCAGGAAAAAGGACGTCGTCGTCGTATTCTCGTCCACATCTCGTCTCGCCTTCCACCTCTTGTGGTAGAGCACAACACACACAGACACACGTTACATTATAATATATAATGTAAAGGTCGATCCTCCCAAACCAAACACACGACTTTTACAACTAGCTGCCTAGAATTTTTTGAAATGTCTATTTGGAAGAACGCAGAGTTAGTGAGTGTGCCATTTTTCTCAATGCATACCTATTATGACTAGCATTGTTATCACAATAAAGAACAATGACATTAATACGACTCTGTGTAGTCTGGTACATGGCGTGTGTGGTTGAATGGTTTTGTCGCCTTTTAAGTATACTTGCCTTTAGTTTTTAATGACAGTTGCAGACTTCAAGTCTTAAATATGCATGGCAGTAAACAGTTTGCTCCCGAGTTGGTAGTTTAGTTGGTGTGACCGAGATGCCGACTGCGGTGTTTTGGGGTAAGAAATGCTGCTGAAACTATGGGGATTGCTGAATTACTCACATTGGGTTTTTGCTTGGTAGTGGTAACACCAAATATGAGAGCAGGCCTGCCTCCTGGCACTGCCTAAACACCATAACAAATTTGAAGGCACGAGAAGACATTCCATTCCTCTGTTTACTTCCACTCATCCATAAATAGTGGTTGAGAGCCAATATATTCATGCATTTATGAGTTTCAACAGCTTCCTTTGGTTGACTGAGCCAGAACATTCTATTCAATCTGGGAATAGCATCGTGATGGAGTTGGGCATATACTAAAGTTGAGTTTTGAAAGTAATTTCAATGTTTTGTACTTACTGTAGTGGAGGATATACAATGTTATGTATTTTCCTGTAGTTAATAGGGCACAAAAGTTTAGGGCGAGCTGTGTGCTCTATATGGAGTGACTTGGTTTGTCTGTTCAGTTGGGTCATGATTGTCATGATGAAGATGATGGGTGCTCTACATTTATCCTTATGTTATAAATATTTACAATTTTCCTGAAATTTATTCTTTCCTTTGGAATTTTATGACTACCCAAAGCCTTCTTGTTAACACCTCGTTTTCTCAGCAAAACATAAACTATGGAATATAGCATGTCTACGTGTCTGTCTTGTGTGTGTTACACAAATTGCACAAAGGCAGCTCTCATATAGTATTTATAAACCATTTTCTGGGGAGCAAAAGGGAAATGCACATAAAAATGTGAGTTGTGAGCAGGAATTCTACAGATTTGCTCATCCCATTTACTGCTCATGTGTTTCATGAGAATGTAATGATAGTAATGATATATGGTGTGAGTCCAAAAGTTTTTTAAAGGCAGTGTTGACAGACATGAGGAATGTAAACGATCCTGATGATATATTATGACGAGACAAATATATATCAAGAGAAAAGAATATGAGAGACAGGAGTGGAACACACATGTTTAAAAGTCAAAAGAGAACATTTAGAGCAGATTGTGCACAGAGCACCACTTATACTCCGCTATGTGCGAATGAATGACAGAAGGATTCCTAAATCCAAACATATTTCCCAATAGACGTGAAACGTGTTCATCGGGGAAATCACAGTCTGGAAACTATACAAGGCTTTTCCGACTAACAAATCGAATCAGAGTCAATCAGATTCTTCTAACCACAGATCCAAGCAGCAGTCCATTTACTTTTTTCCTACTTTTTTCCTCACAGTTACTTACTTACTTCTTATTTGTTCAGAATTACTTTTTCATGGACCAAATCGATCAGTAGAGATACATATCTCAACTTGGGAACTCAAAGTCTGCGTATCATTCCACTACGTATATAGTATAATATGTATATGATTCTCATCTGCCTTTCACTTGTTCCCACTGGTTGCTGTCCTTTTGCAAATTCGCTCAACTTACGTCTGCCATAGCATTATGATTTAACAAAAGATTCTACCCAGTGTGCTCCCAACTTTCCTCCAACTCAAATTGATATAGAGATCTCATGTTGATATCAGAATACCAAGTTTCCCCGTCAATAATTTTTTCAATCATTCAAATAGAGTAACTCCACTGTCTATCCCCCCTTTCATTTTTGCATGACGAATGATAAACATGAGAGTACATTTCTTTCCCATGTATGTATGTCGTTTATACAAATCAGTGCTCTAGCGAATGCCTACTCACAGTCATCCACTATAACTTAATACATGCTGTACAAAGCGTCTTTTTCAATTCACTTTGACAATGTAGTAAAGAAAAAAGAGTAGAAGCATGAGGAACAAATAAATATGTGAGCAGCACGAGTTTTTCATACACAAAAAAGACGAGGGGAAGAAAGTTCAGAGAGTCAGTCAGCAAAAAAAATGGAAAGTGAAAAATTGGTGGAGACCAGCCCTATTAACTTTCTAACACTAAAGATGGATGATGGAACAAGTAGTAGAGGGAAAGATGAACGAGGCGCTTATTAAAATTTATTTCTTTGTGTCTAACAACCCGTATTTCCTATGAAGAAAGCACCTTACTATTTTGCTTACGTAGGTACAACTTCTTGTACTCATAATAATTCATATCTCTCACAGGCTTAAGTGAAATCTACTTGGAAACTATCTTAAACCTGCTCCTAGGTCTTCCTACCATCTGTCTAACTCACTAACTAACCAACCAGGGTACTATCTATCCCATCATACCTTATAATAAACGGCTTGGACAAAACTTTGTGCATATTAGAGGAAAGCAACAGGGGAAAAGACTCTATCCAATAATAATTCATAAAGTGAAAGTTTGGAGAAGAAATTTCAAGTCTGGGTAATGAGAGTGGAAGCGTAAAAGTAATTAGGAACTCATTGTCCTTCTATCTCTATAAAATGATTAGGGTTGACTCAAGTCTAAGTCACCACCAACTAACTAACTAAGTAACTAACTTGTTCGTAATATGCATGACCAAAGAGTTAGCAACGCAATCATATTATTAAGGCATTCACGAATGCTTCGGTAACCCGGCAGCTGTGTAAAGCATTAACTATTTGCAATGCATTTAAATTGAGAAAAGTTACGGATTTACCAACTTACTGGGTTACCAAAGCATTTGTAAATACCTCTAATGTAATAAATATAACGTACAAAGTGGTCATGGATGAAGGCACACACTTTTCTTATGACAAACTACCTAAAGTAACCAACCAGAGCCAATGGCTAAAGGCAACATGTTATATGAATCCTCACACATTCACTCGCTTACACTTTACTATTTCACTACCATTACCTAAATACGTATGTCTGTTATCATCACACATAAGTGGTCCCAAAAGAAGACATAAAAGAGGGAGAGAAAAGAGGCGAAAAAAAAAACTTTTTCTCCTTACCTTACTTGTGGAGGCGGAAATTGGGTGTCGGTCTGTGAGAAGACTCACAAAGACCAAAGTCCATGTGCGCGTACTAATGATGGACTACACTTGATGATGCCATGCATTTTAGGATATGAGTTGTTGAACCAGAAGAAGAAACAATGAGTTTCCAACTGGTGGCTTCCCTGCAGCAGCTTTTAATGACGTGAAAAGTAAGTACAGTGAGAGTTGGTGGGTTTGCCTGGCTGCCTGCCTATGCTGGAGCAAGAGAGCACGTCTGTCTGTTGACTATAGACTTGGGCAACTGGAACTCCCTGCACGTAATCAGCTCTCATTTCAACTGATGAAAAGAAGAGCTAGACTCGTCACTCATATATAGAACAGAATGAGCTAGCTCTAGCAAGCAAAGCTAGCGGGCGAGCGTTCTTCACAGTCTGCAGTTGGCAACCCGGAATTTTAAGGGCATGGAATCTCCCAGGAGCGCATGCACCCGAACTTGCGCTCCACTACAGTAGTGAGTGAATGTTTGTTAGTGCCTAGACTGAACCAAGTGATATCTGTACAAAGGCAAGTTTGTCCAGCTTTGTAGTATATAGTTAGTTAGTTAGTTGGATGATGTAAGTTCACATTTCTTATAGAGCATGAGACACTGCCACATGGAGTATCGGTAAACGCCTGTAGTCATCATCATTATGTGCTGAAGCAGTTGAGTTTTCTGGCAAAATTTTGCCACAGGCACGTCATCAATCTTATGTATACGTTCTACTGGTGGTCAGATGTTGTTGTCTGTGGATATATCATGGGTTTGAGCTGTTCGACTTTCGTTCCATGCAAGATTATACACAAATGTAAAAAAGTTGGTTAATTTTCCAATATTAGTTGCGTAGACATAATAAGTAGTCAAATTAAAATTCCATTTGCAAACATGGCATTGTTTTTTCACAACACTATTTCAGTTGCTGCTTCCCGGTTTCATCAGTTTTCCCATTTCATTCCCATAGTTAGCAATAACAACATATTTTTTCCGATTCAGAAATATCCAAGCATTGCAAATTAAATCCACAAGTAGTTTCCAATCTGCATCTCCTATTTCTTGACAATCATTCTACCTAGGACGCGAAATTTGCCATGCTAGACAAAATAGTAAACGATTATGTCCGACTTTGAAACTCTGCTCATTTTCATGAGAATCTTAAATTCCAATAAGAATTCATCCACCTTTGGAACAGCAACCAGTAAAAGCCACCAACCATGATACCAGTCAGTCAGTAGTAACTAGTAGTAGTGTATGCATGCAGGATTTGGGAAAGGAAGCCAGCCATATGTACACTTACCTAATATGTTGGTGGCACTCTCACTCCACGTTACATGCATACGCACATACACTGCTATAGCAAGTAAGTACGTAAGTAGTAGTCAAGGGGTGGGGAAAGCAAGAGAAAGTAAAGTAAGTAGGCTACACAGAGCTTAGAGAGAGAAGGAGCGATCGATGTTAACTTTTTTCCACGCAACCAGAGTCGACTCTCTTTTTCGTTCACGTGACGAGATGCGCAGGTGAAGACGATTCCACTCGACCTTTTCTCCATGCATCCTTCCATGTATGTCTGTACTCTATAGCTCACTGTGTGTACTGACTGACAGTGGGTGCGTGTTTACTATACATGTAAATGTGTACAGTCGTCGGTCTCCTATGAATTTCTTGAACCATACATAGTTTAACCAACGTAAGGAAGAAAAAGCAGGTAAGGTTCGTAGGTTGGCTCGCTTGTACAGCTTGTACATACGTGTTCTTTCACAGTGTGTACGTTTGTGTGGGTTTGTAGAGAAAATAAAAAGTTGGGTTCGTACTAATAATCATATCTAAGGTAGGTTCATTGGGGAAAAATAAAGAGATAGTAGTAGTAGGAGTATGATCACTAACTAACTAACTAACTTAAGCAGCAAGTAAAGAGTATTGGAAGAGACTAGTCAATATATTATTTTATAGGTTCCAAGCAGTGGGTTTAAAAAAGTGCACTAACTTTTCTCCATGGTCGTAAATGCACAAGGACTGTAGCATAAAATGATAATAATACTGTCTACATAGCGGTTGATGAGGACAGTAGGTCGATATGTACAATACAACTAAATATATTTTGTAGCCAGACATTCAGTAACTACCTAACTAAGTAAGGAACTATTAGTTAGTTAGTTAGCTTAGTAGTAATACTATGTTTTTGGGATGGGGATTTGAGAGAAAATAAAGGATGCTTAAGTGTGTATCTACAGTATGCATATGGAGAGCTGGGAAATGCTATCAAGTCACGCTCTCAATCACAATTTATGGTTTTCTTCTTGAGAAATATAGATAGATAGGATATACATTGGAGGATGTAATACTAAAAGAGCCAGCATGCAGCCAGCCTTTGAGTCAAGGTAAGGTGGGTGTGTGTAGGTTTATGTAAGTAAAAGGAGAGTAAGTAGTTATGGAGAATATCCACTATCTGCTCATTCATCCTGTTTGATAGGAACACAACTGTCATTATTATTTTCAAAATCCCTACCTCTCTCGCTTGCTTCCTTTCTCTCACTTTCTTCTTGTTCCCCAGATTTACAAATATATACAAATCCCAACACGGCTCCACACAGTGAACCATTTTATCCAAATGTATGGATGGAGCCCGAGAGTTATTAGTTCACCCGTTTTACAACCCTCCCGTCTGCTTCACTATATGTTGTGTGAGCATTCCAAGTCAATAACAATCTCATAACGAACGTGAGACCAAGGCTAAGAATTCTCATTCCAATGGGTGGAGGCTTTGATGACAATGATAATATACTAATTATAATGCTTATTGCCTATAGCGTGTAGTAGTGTACATAAACTGGAGTCGAGTGTACCGCACTGTGTGGGAAGACTTGAACTCTATAGTTAGTTATTAGTTGGTTATGACTATGAGACGGGACTTATGAAAACTTATTATGAGTAAGTAACTACTTTTAGTTTAGCCGCCTAGTGGTAACAACATGAAGAGTTTATTTTGTTAGTTGGTTAGTTAGTTCTAATGACTGCTTGCCTAATTTAACCACATGCACATATAATATATGTAACATGTAGACATTTGCCCCTATAATTATTGGATACATGATTCATGTGCTCACTACTATCTCGGTAGTAGTTATAATAGTCATATTTGTAGTTGAGAGTGGTTTTCGATCAATTATCTCCAGTTACAAGCAGTCATATGTCATAGCTAATGGATAGTTTGGTTGACTTGACTTGTCTCACTTTTCGTGGTGCTCATTAGTTAGTTTGAAAAACTAACTATACCGCGGGCTAAGTCAGTGTCAGTATGGCCGCAAAATTGGAAGAGGAGAGATTGTAATCTAGATAATATTATTGAATGTGCTGCCAAGGTAAGGTTCTCATTTACGCAAATTATGAGCTGTGAAATAGCTCACGTAGACAAAATTGTATGACAAATGTTAGGGTGACTTATCCATATATAGTGCAAATGCTATGAATTTGTATGATAAACGTGCACAAGACCTTTTCCGTCTCCTCTCAGCCACCATTACTAGGGAGATTTGTCAAGGTGATTTCATTTTGGAACGAGCGACGTAAAAGCCCATTTTCCTTGAGGCAATCTCTCAACTAGGAGCATTGCTCATATGTATGAGGTGAAAGCTCAGGCATGCAACTAACTTTCTCATATGTGTAGTCAGTCGGTGAGCGTGTGGATGTAAAAACTTTATGAAATTCGGTATCAAAGATCAGCTGGCTGAGTTAGGCACGCATTACGCATATTGTCAGCTTGTTTCAACACTTAAAGAGGAAACTACTCTATTAGGCATGGCCTTTAATTAACATCCGTTTAAAAATAATCTTAATCGGCGTCCAACAATGAAACTATAACTACTGTGCAAATTACGTACGCACTGCTCAACTTTTTGAATGACATTTGGCATTAAATATTTTTGATTTTAAAAGTCCTATTACTCTTTCCGTCACAAATTATCGAGCTTACGTATGCAATGTACATGATGTAGAAAAAACTTGCAAACAAAACTAAAGTATGACGTTGCAATATGTGAGTTTAGTTCAGATTGACAAGCAGACTTTCTTTCTCCACTTATTTTTTTCTTTTCACGTGTAAGTGTAGCCCTATCTATCTGAACGTGCTAAAGTGCTCGTGCGTAAGTATCACATTGTTGTTTTCATAATAGTTTGAATGCGACACAACATTTTTCCGCCTATATATCTTGAATACGGGAAAGAAACTTGTTTTCCTTGTATTCATCATAATGGCACAAAAGTACACACTTATACTCCACTGGTGACTGACTGCCATATCAGGAATATTGGTCTCCGTCCGGTATACAATCTTTATGTACTCAACGCTTGTGTATAAGCATTGTGTGTAAAAGCTCACACATAAAATGTATCTTATGCTTCCCCAGCACACCATGGACAATTTGGCCGAATGATTTTTTTGCCGCTTCATAGAGCTCAGGATGCTTTTCAGGTGTATTAAAATACTTTTCCTTCTCCCAACAGCCACCCAGAGAGCCATGGAAAGCCCGTAACAATTTCTTAGAGTTAGTAAGTAGGAAGAGAGGAAAAAAAACTTGAGGTGAATGTAACATTTATTTCCATGTAGTACTGGAAACGCAAGTCGTGTACACAATTGCATTACGTGAGCATAGACTATACTAGCGAATATGCCGGGCTTTGCCCGGCAATTCGCTAAGGTACGTTGCACGCAGGTTTGAGTAATGTCCGTGTAAATGTTTAGTCTCACTAAAAATTTGTCTTTAAAAACTACATAAATACGATGAGCATAAAAACATTCGAGAAATT
>Ga0210040_10004071_pt1 | contig 19327 bp, 22 predicted proteins | sample CryGeyCG12114_NA_FD_185462 | JGI IMG/M metagenome (GOLD analysis project Ga0210040, IMG submission 185462) | Groundwater microbial communities from aquifer - Crystal Geyser CG19_WC_8/21/14_NA (SPAdes) (version 2) | ecosystem: Environmental > Aquatic > Deep subsurface > Groundwater | place: USA...
TTCGCGACCCGCCGCCAGGCCAAGCTCGCGGTCTTCGACTACCTCGAGACGTTCTACAACCCGCGGCGCCGGCACTCCGCCCTCGGCCAGGTCTCACCGATCGACTTCGAAGCCGCGCACACTGTCAGCACTGCCGCCTGAACCTCAGGCCGCAGTAACGAGGTATCCACGCGAGCGGGGCAACTCCACTCGCCCCCGCTGACGGGCGGGACCGCCCGCCTGGTGCTGCGGCTGCGGAAGCGCCCGGACTTCTCGGCGTCTCTTCCGTGCCGGTGCCGCTGGCGGGCGCATGCTGGCAGGTCAGGAGTGGGAGGCACCCGATGACGCAGGCGCTCGCCGAGGCAGCCGCCTGTTTCGCGAACGCCAACGGCGCCGTCGTGATGGTCGGGGTGCGGGACCGCCCCGGCGGTCCGAAGGCGATCGAGGGCACCGAGCTCGACGGCGACCTGGTGCTGCGACGGATCTGGTTGACCAGCCCCACCTGCTGTAGGGATTGCCGAACGCAGTCACGCCGGCGACGGCGCTGGTGATCCGGGTTCCCGCAGTCCGGAAGTCCGACAGGTAGACGGGCGCGCGACGCGACGGGTCGCCACCAGTTGCGAGCCCATGACCGCGTCCCAGATCGCCGGCGTCCTGTCCGAGCGACGCGGCGAGGACTGGTGGGGCTGGGTTCGCCGACAGGGGGACGACGCGCCCCAGCGGCCAGGCCCACTACAGAGCCTCGACGGTGACTCCAGCGATGAGCCCCAGGCCGATGAGCGAGCGTACTCGCGTCAGGTGCGGCCAGAGCAGCACGGCAGCGGCTGCGGGTACGGCGAAGCGACCCAGGTTGCCGAGGAGCTGCAGGCGAGTGGACTCGTCGTGCAGACCTTTGAGGTACAGACGATCTGGGTGAGGGGCAAGCCACAGGCCCAGCCGACTTCCTGCGGACGCAGGGTCAGCACGGCGGCGACGAGGCTGAGGTCGACGCGCGAACCTGAGTTCGGCCAGTCAGGGCGAGGTCCACGACCTCGCGCGCCGGCGCCGGTCTCGGTGAACGCCTTCTGCACGAGCATGGCCTTGCCGGCCTCGACCGCCGCGCGGGCGGTCGCCCCGTGCTGGGCGGGCGGCGTCGCGACGTACAGGACGTAGACGTCCGGGTCGGCGAGCCCTTCGGTGCACGAGCCGTACGCCCGGTCCAGTTCATGCCGGGTCGCGAAGTCCTGGGCCCGCGGCAGCGACCGCCACCGCCCGGGCGCCCTCGACGTGCGCGAAGTCCTCCACCACCTTCTCAGCGATTCGGCCCGGCCCGACGACGCCAAAGCGGATCTCGTTGGTCACCGGTCGCACGGTGACGACGGATGCTCACAGGCGACCACCAGGCCGCGCGCAGCCGGCCACGAGCGCCGGATCCGAGGGTTGGCCACACCGTTCCCCGTCGCCCCGGAGGCTCCCGTGAGCACTGCCGTCCTGTCCCGCCCTCCCGTGCTCGCGCTTGCGCTGACCCTCGCGCTGCTGGCCGTGCTGCACCTCGCCGGGGGCGCCGCTGCCCTGGTGGTTGTCGCCGCGCTCGGTGCCGCCTGGCTCACGCTGGCCACGACCACTAGCGGCGGGATGTAGCGCCGGTCGCAGGTCGTTCACAAGTCCGCCGCAGAGCCGTGCCAGTCAGCGGGCCGACAGTCGGAGCAGCCCGCGACGAGTGCCGGGAGACGAGGAGACACCGATGCGCAAGAAGACCGCCGCAGCCCTGCTGATGGCCAGCCTGATCACCGGAGGCGGGGCCGCGCTCATCACCCCGGGTGTGGCCTCCGCCGCCGACTCGACCACCAGCACCAGCTCCAGCGCCACGGACCGCGCGGCCAGCCGGCTCACCGCGGTGGAGGACGCGCTCAAGGGCCTCGTCACCGACGGGACGATCACGCAGGACCAGGCCGACAAGGTCGCCACCACGCTGTCTGAGGCCGACCTCGGCGGGCGCGGCGGCCACGGCGGCCCCCGCAGCGGTGCCGGGCGCGTCGGCGTCGAGAAGACCGCCGAGGTCATCGGCATCACGGTCGACCAGCTCCGCACCGGCCTGCAGGACGACAAGACGCTCGCGCAGATCGCCGAGGCCAACGGCAAGAGCAAGGCCGACCTCATCAGCGGCCTCCTGGAGGCCGCCAAGGCCCAGCTCGCGGAGGACGTCAAGGCCGGCCGTATCACCCAGGCGCAGGCCGACGCGCGCACCGAGACGCTGACCGAGCGCATCACCGCCCGCGTCGAGCAGGTCGGCCGCGGCGGCCCCGGCGGCACCAACCCCGACAGCGGCACCGACGCGACGCCTCACACCGCGACTCCGAGCCCCTCCGCCACCTCCTGACCACCCGTCCGCCGCGATGGACCTGACGCAGACGACGACGCGGACCGGCACCGCCGGTCGGCGTCGTCGTCCGTCGCGACGGTGGCGTGCGGCCCGGGACGAACGACCGGGTGACGATGGCCGAGGACGCGGTGCGCCCCCTGCTGCAGATGGGGCACGGCCAGGGCGGCGAGCTGGCCCGGGTGAGCGTCGTCCTGGACGGCGACGCCTATGACATCGGGCTCGAAAGCGGCGGCCAGTACCCGTCGGTCCTGGGCGACCACGGCGCCGAGCCGGTCTCCGCCTTCGCGACCGTGCTCCCGCTGTGTCCCTCGCACCAGGCTGCGCTGCGCCCTCCGGTCCCTCTGAGAGGCCGCTGGTGGTGGTGCAGCCTGCGGGCGCATGCAGCGGCGACGCTCGGCGAGCTCTGGTCGCGCCCTCAGAAGGGCGAAGCACTCCTCGTGGAGATGCTGCTCGGCAGCCCGGCCGCGTGCAGAGCCACGTGTCCCGGCGTCGCACGCGCGCAGGTAGATGTCGCGCTCGAGCAGCCCGGGCACCGGGCACCGGGCACCGGGCACCGGGGCGGCCGACGGGGTGGACTCCGGTGCCAGCAGACGGGCACTCGTGCTCTGCGGTCGGGGGCGATGCCCGTCCAGCTCGTCGCGGAGGAGCACGTCGGCGGGCTCCGCGCCCGGCGGCCAGCGGTCAGGCGCCCTACGGGCCCTCGGCCGACGGGCCGGCAGGGAGCGGGCTGTCCCCCGCCGCCCGCAGCGGGGTGAGCAGGCGTGCTGCAGGACGGACCAGCACGAGGACCTGCGCGCCGAGCAGGGCCCAGGCGTTCAGCCCAGACGGGTGCGAGGCGCGACGAGGCCGACCGCCGGCGCGACGACCTGCACGGTCGCCGCGGGTGACGCCGCGGGGTGGACGACGAGCGGGGACACGTTGGGCGCCGTGAACCCCAGGCACAGGGATGGTGAACATGTCAGGCGCGTGAGGCCTGGCCCGAGCCTGACATGTGAGAACGCGGTGCCAACTAGGTTCCTCGACCTGAGAGGCGCCGTTCTTGAGAGCGATCTGCCGCGGGTCAGTGCAGAAGGCAGGGCCTGCGCACGCCTCGCCGCGTGCTCACAGGTGCCTTCCAGTGGCCCGGCACGTGATCGCCAGGCCCCTCCACGAGAAAGGCTGCATGACGGAGACGGCTCAGGACCTGCAGGCGCCCAGCACGCTCCAGGTCGCGCACCGCACGCGTACTGCCGACGGCGAGCCCCGCGGCGGGGACTTCACCGTCCTCGTCGGGCTGCCCGGTGGGGCGGTCGGGCTCGGCATCGGCGACGTCGCCGGGCACGGCCGTGCGGTCGCCGGAGTGGCGCACCACCTGCAGCAGGCGATGCACGCGGCCGCCCAGGCCGGCTCCCCGCCCGCCGCGGTCCTCGCGCGCCTGAACCACGAGCTGCTCACGCTCGATGAGGACGTGATCGCGACGGCCGCGTACGCCGTCGTGCACCCCCCGTCCGGCACCCTCGTGCACAGCAGCGCCGGGCACCTGCCGTTCCTGTGCGCCGCTGCCGAGGGAGCCACCAGCCTCAAGACGCCAGCCGGGCTGCTGCTCGGCGCGTGCCCCGACGCCGCGTACGAGGAGGGCATCGTCGCCCTGCCGCCGGGCTCCACGCTGCTGGCGTACACCGACGGGCTAGTGGAGCGGCGCGGCGAGGACCTCGACGCCGGCCTGCGCCGGCTGGAGCGCACCGCGGGCGCCGCAGCTGGCCGCACCCTGCTGCAGCAGGTCGATGAGGTCTTCGCCCGGCTGGGCGCGGACAGCACCGACGACGTCACCCTTCTCGGGCTCCGGTGCTGCTGAGGTCGGCGCCGGCCCTGGACATGTCCTCCTCCTCGCCGGGCTGGCGCGAGGTCGGCCGCTGGCCGGACGCGCTCCAACTGTCCGCCGGCAATCTCCGCGGCGAGGTCTTCAGGGTGCTGCCGCGGTGGCGGCCGTCGCGCCTGGACGTCGACGGCAACCTGCCGGGCCGGCTCGACGCCGCTGACGTCGCAGACAGATCGCCGCCCCGCTCTGGCCCCCAGCCGCTGCGCCCGCGAGCAGCGGGCGGGCGAGCCAGAGCAGCAAGCCGCTCATCTCCAGCACCTCCTCGGCAGGATCGTCCAGCGGTGCCTCCTCGCACCCCTCACTGCACCGGACCTGAGCTGGCAACTCGTCGGCACGCGCTCTACGCGCTCACCCACATCCCCGAAATCAGGCACATCGAGATCGATCTCGGCTCCGCTGACGGAGCGCGGCTTGTTCCTCGAGCGCTCAGGGCTTCACCGCGCTCCTGGCGCTTGGCCTGGAGCACGTCGGCCCGCACGGGTTGCCTGCAGGCGTTCGGGGTGGAGGGCACCGGCTCCTACGGCATCGGCCTGGCCCGGTTCCTGCGCCGGCACGGCCACACCGTCCAGGAGGTGCACCGGCCGCCCGGCAAGGGTGAGCGGCGGCTGTCGGGTAAGAGCGACACGATCGACGCCGAACACGCCGCTCGGCAGGTCCTCGCCGGCCGAACGACCGCTGTCCCCAAGACCGCCGACAGCGCGACCGAGTCCCGGCGGCTGCTCAAGACCTCGTCAGCGCTCGCCCACTCGGCGACCTGTCCCGCGACCCTCGTCGCAGGGTGCGTGGGCATGCCACGGAGATCAGGCCGTCGCCCCACACCGACGATGGCTCTGACAACCGCAGGACGACCTCTCCCCCGACCGCAAGTCCCCGCTCCTGTGTCCAGGCGAACCGAGGCCGCGGGGGCCACGGCACGGGGGCGGCAGATCGGCTCGGGCACGGCACCAGGTGCCGCAGAGCAGTGACTGCCAGGCATCCCCCGAGGATGCTGCACCGTGCCGCTGCCTATGCGCGGCGGGGTCGAGCGCACTACGTGGCGCGGCCTGGGCGCTCGCGCGACGAGGGCCTGCGGCGGCGGCTCGATGTCGACTGTGAATCGCTCCGGCTTGGTGGGAGGCAGTGAACTCACGGCAGTCGCCCGGTACTGCGGTGATCCCGCCTCCGGCCACCCCGTCGTCCCGACTCGTCGTCCAGGTGCTGCGCTCTGGCGCCGGCTGGTGCTGCGGGCTCCGTCAGCAGTCCGATCGATAGGCGCCTGCCCGTGGCCCGGTCGCCGCAGCTGTCGGGGGGCTCGCCAGAGCGGGCCCACCCGTCGGAGCGGAGCGCCAGTGCGCTCCGACGGATGATGGGCGGCGCTGGAGGCCTCCACCAAACGGGCTCAGCCCGCCCGGCCCGTTCGCCGCCCAAGCGCGCCGAGGTGCGCGAGCACCTCGCGCGGGTCGCCGTCGCGCAGGCAGCCGTCGGCGCCGGCCTCGAGCAGCTCGACGACCGCGCGGCCAGGCGCATCCCGCGGAACCAGGGCGAGGACCGCGCAGTCCGGGTGCTCGAGCAGGACCGCGCGCACGTGTTCCGGACTCCCATCGGTCGTCATGGCGACCTCCAGGAACGGGTCGTGCTCGTCAGTCAGCAGCCACGGTGCAGGCAGTCGCCCGCCGAGACGCTGCAGGAGCGCGCCCGGTACGGCCACTCGCCGGGGCCGCACCACTGGTGGAGGCACGACCAGATGCACTGAGGTCGGCGTCACGGCCCCGCTCCGGCAGAGGTGGACGCGCACGCCGGGCGGAAGGGCCGCACAGGCCGGGAGCGGAGGAGAAGCGGGACGGCGCAGCAGCAGCGAGGAGGTCATGCACTTGTTGTCTCGCGCGGACCCGTGCCGCCACTGGGCAGGGCCTGTCAGCTCGCTGTACGCCTGAGCCCTGCAGCCTCGTGAACGCATCGGCGTGAGCGCGCATCGGCACCGATCCTCGTGCGCCTCGTTCTTGCGCGGCCGGTGCGCGGCGGCGACCAGCATCGCTGCTGCAGGAGCGTGTCGAGGTGATCGGCGACGCCTTGGTGGTGCAGCGGGAAGGGCGTCGCAGTGCTGCCGCACACTGCTGGAGGCATCCTTGTGCCCGAGGCGTTGCTGAGCCTGCAGGAGGTGGCCGTCGGCGACGAGCACGGTGGCGGCGGTGTGCCCGAGTCGGTGCGGGGTGACCTCACCGTGATCGTGCCGGCGCGAGCGGCGGGCGGCCGGCGGCGGGCGGCGGCGGCGGGCGGGCACGGAACAGGTCGGCCAGCACGCGCCTGGCGCCGCCCGACCACGCGGGCCTCCTGAGCATCTAGTGATGTGGTCCGGCCCGCGAGAGAAGAGCCTCGGTGCCGGTCCGCTCGACCAGTGGGCGAGGTGCTCCTGGCCGAGCCAGGAAATCTCGGTGCCGACGGTGAGTGTGCGGGACCGGCCGGTCTTGGTGGTGCTGACGACCTCGGCGATGACTGCTACTGGTACGCCCAGCCGTCCACGGCCGCCATGGTTGGAGACGCAGCCCCATCGTCGAGTCGGGCACGCCCGCAGTTCACCAAGAGCGAGCCGCGGCACCCTTGACCGGCGCAGTTCTTCGCCGACGCCAGCCAAAGGTACGACCAGTGCGGGAGCGCGGCCTCAAGCGCGAACTGCCCACGTCGTGGTACCTGCACACGTACACAACTGCGCGACACGGTCACGCTCGAGGGGTGAGCCGCCAAGCGGACGTCAAGTACGGCAGGTCGAGGCGGTCGCGCTCGCGGGTGTCGGGGTGCTCCGCCAGCAGACCGCGGACTCGGCCGAGGTAGGCATCCCGCTCCCGGTCGAGGAGCCGCCCGACGTGGCTACTGCTGGCCACCCGGCCGACGACCGCGTCCGGGGACACCTCGTGCACCCAGGGCACCTCGAGATGCTCGATCTCGGCGTCCAACTCGTGGGCGAACGCCCGGACGATGGCGCTGTTGCCCTCCTCGCGGTCACCCTGCTGGTCACGGGAGTCTGCGGCCAGCAGTGCGGCCAGCTCTACGAGCCACGGGGAGCGGTCGACCCGGGTGTTCCAGGCGAAGCCGACCGCTCCGCCAGGGCGCAGCACCCGGCGAAACTCGCGTCCGGCCTCGACGGGGTCGAACCAGTGCGCCGCCTGCGCCGCGACGACCACGTCGACCGCGAGGTCCGGCAGGGGGAGCGCCTCCGCCCCGGCGACGAGGGTGCGAACCTCGGGGAGGCGGGCGGTCAGCTCTGCCAGCATGTCGGCCGACGTGTCAGCCGCAAGGACCTCGTGCCCAGCGGCCACCAGAGGCGCGGTGAGCAGCCCCGTCCCTGCGCCGACGTCGAGGATCGTGCGGGCGACGACGTCCCCTCCTGCGAGGAAGGCGACCGCACCCGAGGGGTAGCTCGGGCGCCACTGCGCGTAGTCGGTCGCCACGGCGCCGAAGGCACGTCCACGGTCGGACCGAGCCGCTGCCCAACGCGTGCCCTGGGTCTCCACGTCCCGGAAACTACAACGGCTCCGCTCCGCCCGACCAGGGTGCCCTGTCCTCGAACCAGGACTCCCTGCCCTGGGGGCCACGCCTTCCGCTGGGAAGCGGCACTCACAAGTTGCTGGCGCCGAGAGCGAGACGGGGAGACGATTGTCTTCCCCGCCGCTCCTTGCGCCGCTCGTCACCGACGGGCCCGGAGCGGTGATGTTCGCGGCCCAACGCCGTAGCCGGATGCCTCACCTTGACGCGAGGGCCGCACGCCGCCGCCGGGTCGCACCCGTCGTGGGCGATCACCTGGAGCGTTCTTGGCGGCGGACCTGCTTGCTGTCGGGTGTGTCGGTAGCCGACAGGGTCTCTGAAGGGCACCGCAAGCCCCTTGCCAGGTTCGAGCACCAACGTCGAGCCGCGGCCGCCCGGCCGCCCACCAGGAGGACGCATGGACATGAACAGCCCCACCCCGCCCCCTCCCCGCCGTCGCTGGGCCGCCCCCGTCGGCCTCGCTGCCGCGGGCCTCACTGCCGGCGTGCTGCTGGCCGGCACGACCGGCGCCTTCGCCGCCGAGCCGGCGCCTTCGCCCGGTTCAGCGTCATCGACGGCGACCGACGGCAGCACACCGGACAAGCCCTGCCACGGGGAGTCCGGCAGCACGGACGGCTCGACCGGCGGCAGCACGGCCCCGAGCGCTCCGCAGACGTCGTCCGACGGTGCGGTCACCAACACGTAGTCGCACACGTCATCCGACGGCCCGCACTTGCCTGGTGCGGGCCGTCGTGCTGTCCGCGACGGCGCGACCTCCTGGCAGCCGGCCTGCAGTCCGCTCGCAGGTCGGCCACAGGTCCCCGCCCGAGGGTGGCCCTATGCGCACGACCACTCCCCAGAGGCACCCGCGATGAGCAGCCTCTCGTTCGCCGCACCAGAACGGCTCTGGCTGCTCGTTCCCCTGCTGCTGGCGGGTGTCGGCGCGGTCGCCCTGCGCCGCGTGCGGAACCGCCGCTCGGAGGCGTATGCGGAGCCGGCTCTGCTCGAGTCGGTTGCCCCGCGCCGGGCGGGCTGGCGGCGTCCCGCCGCGGCAGCCGGCCTCGCACTGGCCGTGGTCACGCTGACGACCGCCTACGCCCGACCGCAGGTCCCGTCGATGCCGCAGGACCCACCGGTGGTCGTCCTGGTGATGGACACGTCCCTGTCCATGGGCGCCACCGACGTCGCCCCCGACCGGATCACCGCCGCCAAGAGCGCCGCGACCGCTTTTGTCCGCGGACTCCCCGACGGAGTGAGCGTGGGACTGGTCGCTTTCAACCGGACCGCGCAGCTGGTCGCCGAGGTGATGCCGGACCACGAGCAGGTCGTCACGGCCGTGAGTGGTCTCCAGCTCGCAAGAGGCAGCGGCACAGGCCCGGCGCTCACGACGGCGCTCAATGCGGTCCTGCGCGGAACTCCACCAGCGAGCAACACGACGCAGGCGCAGATCGTGCTGCTGTCGGACGGCGACAACGGCGCGCCGGTAGCCGACGCCCTCGCCGCGCTGAACGCCGCGCACGTGCCGGTCTCGACGATCGCGTACGGCACCGCCGGGGGCGACCCCGCTGCTCTGGCGCAGATCGCCTCCGCCACCGGCGGCACCACCTACACGGCCCAGACCGCTGCCCAGCTGCGTTCGGCCTACGACGGGATCGGTGGGCAGGTCGTCGCCGACCAGGGCCGGAGCGACATCGCGGACCTGTTCGCCGGGATCGCCGTCTTGCTGATGCTCGGCACTGCAGTGCCCTCCCTGGCCTGGTTCTCCAGGCTCGCCTGAAACACCCAACCAAGTGGAGTTCTCATGACCCCGCCACGCGCCACGACCGCCGTCAGCAAGACCGGCGAGCTGACCGCACTGCTCGAGCAGACTCTCATGGAGGTGAAGAAGGTCGTCGTCGGCCAGGATCGAATGATCGAGCGGATCCTCGTCGCGCTGTTCGCCCGCGGGCATTGTCTGCTCGAGGGCGTGCCGGGCGTGGCGAAGTCGCTGGCGGTCGAGACGCTCGCGACCGTCGTCGGCGGGTCGTCCGTACGGCTGCAGTTCACGCCGGACCTCGTGCCAAGCGACATCGTCGGCACCCGGATCTACCGCCCGAGCCGAGAGGCGTTCGACGTCGAGCTGGGCCCGGTGTTCGCAAACCTCGTCCTGGCTGACGAGATCAACCGAGCCCCGGCGAAGGTGCAGTCCGCGCTCCTCGAGGTGATGCAGGAGCGGCAGGTGTCGATCGGCGGCACGACGCACCCGCTGCCGAAACCGTTCCTGGTCCTCGCGACGCAGAACCCGATCGAGAGCGAAGGCGTCTACCCGCTGCCCGAGGCGCAACGCGACAGGTTCCTCATGCGGGTCGAGGTCCGGCACCCGAGCATGGCCGACGAGCTCGAGATCGTGCGCCGGATGTCGGTGCACCGACCCGTCGCGGGACAGGTCCTCGACCTGGAGCAGCTCGCCGACGCTCACGCCGCCGTGGATCGCGTGTTCGTGCACCACGCGATCGCCGAGTACGCCGTGCGGTTGGTCATGGCGACGAGGCAGCCCGAGCAATGGCAGGTACGGGACGGCGCCGCGCACATCATGCACGGGGCGTCGCCGCGCGGCTCGCTGGGCCTGGTGCAGGCCTCCCGCGCGCTGGCGCTCCTGCGCGGTCGCGACTACGTGCTGCCGAGCGACATCAGCGACCTTGCCGTCGACGTGCTGGCGCACCGCCTGGTCCTGACCTACGACGCCATCGCAGACGGCGTCACCGGCCGCTCCGTGATCGAGCGCGTGCTCGAGGTCGTAGCCGCTCCGCACCTCGCGCCGGCTCAGGATGCCGGCGCCGCATGAGCGCCCTGCCATCGCCGCCGCTGGCTGACCCGACAGCCGTCCGTCGCCTCTCGATCGACGTCGGCCGCCGGCTCGACGGCCTGCTCCAGGGCGACCACCTCGGCTACCTCCCGGGTCCCGGCAGCGAGCCCGCCGAGTCACGCGCGTACGCGGTCGGCGACGACGTCCGTCGCATGGACTGGGCGGTCACCGCCCGTACCGGTGAGCCGCACATCCGTACCGCGGTGGCGGAGCGCGAGCTCGAGACGACAGTGGTGCTGGACCTGTCGGCGTCCATGTCGTTCGGCACCGCACGCGCAGAAAAGCGGGACGTGGCGCTCGCGGTCGCGGCCGCCTTCCTGCACCTCGGCAGCGGGCCCGGCGACCGGGTACGCGCGATCGTCGCCGGCACCGAGGCCGTCCGGACGCTGCCCTCACGTAGTGGGCGCGACGGAGCGGTGGTGACGCTATCCGCCTTGCTGCGCCATCCGCGCGCCATCAGCTCCGGCACCGGCCTCGCCCGCGCGTTGACGACCCTCAATGCGGTCCCGCGCCGCCGCGGGCTCACCGTCGTCATCAGCGACCTCCTCGACAGCCCGGACGGCTGGTCCCGCCCGCTGCGCGTCCTCGCCGCCCGACAGGACGTCGTCGTCGCACACGTCGTCGACCGCCGGGAACTCAGCCTCCCGAACGCCGGGACCCTACGGCTCGTCGACCCTGAGACCGGTCGGCAGCTGGAGGTCGCCACCACAGCGCGTACGCGCGCCCGCTACGCCGAGGCCGCACAGGCGCGCCTGGCCAGCCAGCGCACCACTGTCCGCTCCGCCGGCGCCGGCCACGCACTGATACAGACCGACACCGACTGGCTCCCCCAGCTCGCGCGCTTCCTGCTGACCCGCCGCCGCACCCGCGCCGCACTACGACCCTCCGGAGCACGCTGATGGACGGCTTGACCTTCAACAGCCCTCACCGGCTCTGGGCGCTCGTCCTCGTGGGCGCCCTGCTCGTGGCGTACGTGCTGATGCAGCGCCGCCGCTCCCGCTACGCCGTGCACCTGCCCGGTCTGGACCTGCTCGCCTCGATCGCGCCCAAGCTCGGCTGGCGCCGGCACCTACCTGCCGCGCTGCTGCTGCTGTCCCTCACCGGCGCGACAGCAGCGTTCGCGGAGCCGTCCGCGGACGTGCAGGTCCCCCAGGAGCGAGCGACCGTCATCGTGGCGCTCGACGTCTCGTACTCGATGGCAGCCACGGATGTCACGCCGGACCGCCTGAGCGCGGCCAAGGCTGCGGCCGAGCAGTTCGTGACGCAGCTGCCGGCGCGCTTCAACGTCGGGCTCGTCGCGTTCTCCGGGAGGGCGTCAGTCGTCGTGCCGGCGACGCAGGAGCACGGCGCCGTCTCCGGCGCCATCGAGATGCTGACGCTCGGCAACGGCACCGCCATCGGCGACGCGGTCCTCGCCTCGCTAGACGCAGTACACGCCCTACCCGGCGCACAGGGCGCCATGGCCGTACCCGCCCACATCGTGCTGCTGTCTGACGGAGCCAACACAGTCGGGTCGCCGGTCTCCGAGGCGGAGAGGCAGGCCTTGTCTGCGGGGATCCCCGTCTCGACGATCGCGTACGGGACGCAGAACGGCATCGTCACCCTGGGCCGAGAGTCCATCCGAGTCCCGGTGGACTCACCCGCGCTCGCCGACATCGCGCAGCAGACCAAGGGCAAGAGCTACGCGGCGGCAACAGGCGGTGAGCTGGAAGACGTCTACCGCAGCATCGGCCGCTCCGTGGGCACGACGACGGAGCACCGGGAGGTCAGCGGTGGGGCCGCCGGTCTCGCGCTGCTGCTGACGTTCGGGGCCGCAGCAAGCGCTGCGGCCCTCACCCCACGACTCGCCTGACCCCGGCGGTCTCCCGAAGGCCGGACTGCGCCTGGTCGCTCGGTTCGTACTTTCGGCCAGGGTCGTCACGGCGATGTTCGCCGTCGCGCTCTAGGCCGGCGCGTTCACCCTGATCCGCCGCGGCCTGATGCCAGCCTCGGCGTACTGCTGAACCTCGGCGGCGCCGAGATCCCCATCGCCGCGCTTGCCATCGTGATCTGGTTCTTCGTCCTCCGCGCCTGCTGGTGGCACGACGTCGCGGACCGGCTGCTCGGCCTGCCATGCTGCTGCTCGCCTGCCGGCGCCCGTGCGTCGTCGTCAGGGCGCAATCGGCGGCCCGGCCAGCCCGACAAGCACCCCCAAGTCTGATCCGGTGCCAGCGGCCGAGCCAGCTCGAGTGCTGGGCGAATCCGCGGCCGGTGCCGGAAGGACCGAAGAGCCCTGCCGCCGATGCGCGCTGTGCCGCACCGCGCAGCTGGTGCGGAGAAGGGGGTCACGGCGCAGTCCCTCGGCGTCGACCACATGGACCCGATGGGCACCACCGGCCTGTTCCAGCGCTCCGGCTTGGACGTCGGCGACGTCACGTTGACGCGTCCCTGAAGATCATCCAGGCGTCCCTCACCACCGAGGGCTGCAGCTGGATGATGGCCGAGTGGAGCGCCGACCACGCGCTCGCCGCGAGCAGCGCCGGGGGCGGCGAAGGCCTGCAGCTGGACCCCGGCAAGGAGTCTCATTTCACGGCAAACATCGGGGAGCCGTCGTCGAGCGAGCCGTGGCCGTGGCAGTGGCAGTGGCAGTGGCAGTGGCAGGCACCACGTCACGGTGAACGCCGTGGTCCATGGCGACGACCTGCCCTAGACGGACGCCGAACTTCATCAGGGCCCAGCCGGCGAAGTACGGACGGGGCCGGCTCGCCCCTGTGACGTCCTGCCCAGCGGCGCCCGAACGCTGCCGCAGGGGCTCAGGCCGCCCGCGTCGTCCGCCGCTCGAGCGCACCGATGTGCGCGAGCACCACGCGCGGATCGCCGTCGCGCAGGCAGCCGTCGGCGCCGGCCTCGAGCAGCTCGACGACCGCACCGGCCGGCGAGTCAGCTGGCACCAGGGCGAGGACCATGCTGCCCGGGTGCTCGCGCAGGACGGCGCGCACGTGCTCCGGCCGGCCATCGGTCGTCACGGTGACTTCCAGCAGCGGGTCGTCCTCCCCGGTCAACAGCCAGGGCGCGGGCAGTCGGCCGCCGAGACGCTGCACGAGGGCGTCCGGGACCGCCAGCCGCCGGTGCCGCACTGGGAGCGGCGCCACCGGCTGAACCGAGGTCGGCGTGACAGCGCCGCTCCGGCACCGGTGCACGGTCACCCCCGGCGGCAGGGCTCCGCGGGCCGGGAGCGGAGGATGAGCGGGACGGCGCAGCAGCAGCGAGGAGGCCATGCACCTGTTGTCCCGCGCCGCCCTGTGCCGCCGCTGAACAGGGCCTGGCAGCTACCTGTACCGAGCAGGCCGCCTGGACGCCCTGCAGCGTGGCGAGTCAACCTGTCAGCTAGCTGCGCGATCGTGTCGAGGTCCGGCGCCAGGTCGCGATCCGGGAGTCGCGGTGATGCCGTCCGCGTGAGGTATCCGGACGTCCATCAGCACGACGTCTGGCTCAGCCGAACGCGGCTGGGTGAGCGCTTGCGTGCCGTCCGACGCCTCCGCCACCACGTGCATGTCGTGCGTCGCCTCCAGCGTCATCCGAGACCGCCCGGGCTAGCGCGTGGTCGTCGGCCAGCAGCACGCTGATCGGCAGCCGTCAGGTCGCTGCGAGCTGACCGTGGACGCACCAGCCCTGCCCGCTCGGTCCCGCGGTGACGTGTCCGTCGAAGATCGCCGCGCGCTCCCGTATGCCACGGATCCGGTTCCCGATCCTGAGCGTTCCCGCGCGGACGGGCCGTTGTCCTCGATAGTGAAGCGAGGTGGCGCTCCTGCGAGACCCCAAACGCGTCCCGGTTGTTTGCGGGTTCTGCCGCGCCCTGCACCTTGCAGGGTCTGCGATGACGTTGGCGAACCGTGGAGCAGTGGCAGGTCGCGGCCACGCGATGATGGCGGCCGCACCGCTGACTTCGTCGATGACCGCGCCCGCTGCGCTCAGCTGTCGTCGGTGACCAGACGCAGCGGGCGTTCGGGTAGTTGGCGGGGGTCGGGTGGGAGTTGTGGCCAGTGTTCGTGCTGCCGAGCGCGTTGCGGCTTCTGGACCTCGGGGAGCACGTCGGTGAACAGCGCCAGCGTCTCTCCGAGAGCGGTGGCGGCTGGTGCGAGGACGCCGCGCCGGCCGAGCTGGTGCGCGACCTGGGCGACGCTCTGACAGCGCCGGTAGCTGTCGCGGTCGTTGGTCGGGCTGGTGAGGTCTTGCGTCGTGAGGCCGACCGCGGCACGGGCGGTCGCGGAGCGCAGGTCGAGCAGGTGAGTCACGTCGACGGTGCAGGTGATGAGGACGCGCGGGAGCAGGCCGGCGATGAAGCGCTCGCGGTCGGCGTCGCCGTCGAAGATGACTGGGTCGACCTGGTGCCGGTACGCCTCGACCACGACGGAGTCGGTCGGTCGGCCGAGGTAGAGCACGGGGAAGCCGTCGGCTGTCCCCCAGCGGCCGTGGCTGGCGTAGCCGTCGAGGGCGTGGGGCGCGAGCCGGGCTGCGGCGTTGCGCTGCCACCGGCCCTTCTCGCTGGCCGCGGGCAGCTGGGCGATGCCGACAGCGAGGCCTCGGTCGGTCACATGCCCCTCACGATGTTCTGCACCTCGGTGATGACCTCCTCGACCCGCTCGGCCGCGAGCAGCTCGAGGGGGCGCTGGCCGCCGAGGTTGCGGTTGCGGGAGCGCAGCCAGATCTGGATCGCCTCGTCGTTGTAGACGTCGCGCAGCTCACCGACGACGTGCTGGATGTCCAACAGCCGCACAGCGACCTTGCCGCGCGGCGCAGAGCCGCGGGTCCAGTTCTGCACGGTGCGGGTGCTCGTGCCTACCGCCTGAGCGAGTTCGGTCTGCGTGATGACGGAGCCGGTCACGTCCTCGACGATGCGCATGTAGGTGACGTTCTGGGCTGCTGGGCCGGGCGTGCCCGTGGCCATGGGTTCTCCTGTCGCTCGTGAGGCTCGCACGTCCCAGTCAGACTACGTGCTCAGTGGTGTTCTCCCTACACCTGTGACTGCGTCTCCAACTTCGTGTCGTGCTACCCTCGGTGGACAGGTGAGGAGTGGTGCATGGCCGAGTTGTGGATCCGAGCAGGCAGTGGTGACGCGCTGCTGCACGAGCGGGTTCTGCGCGGCCCCACTGAGCACCGCCCGTCCGGTCTCGTGCTGGACGCGCATGCCGCCGCCGCCACCGACCGCTTGGCCAGTGCGGCCAGGCGAGCGGGCGCTGGCTGTCTGGTCGACCCGCAGACGCACTACCTGCAGGCTCGGCAGCACGAGCAGGACCCCTGGGCGCAGTTGCCCTTCGCTACGTGCTCGCCGTTGGAGCCTGCGGCGCTGCTCGACCGGACGCGGCTGGACCTGCTGGTGAGCGAGTGCGTGGACTACCAGCTCAGGTCCGGCGCGACTGCGGTCATCCCGCCGTACGTGCACATCGAGCGGGCCGACAGCGGCTGGCTCCCGGTCCAGCTGGCCCTGTGGCGGGCGACCCGGCGGTTCCTGGACCGCGAGGGGATCCAGCTGCCCGTCGTGGCTGTGGTGGCCCTCGGCTGGCGCGAGCTCGACCGGAGCAGGTGGCAGCACGGTGTCCGGCCACTGCAGCTGTGCCTGCTGCACGAGCTGAGGCCCGACCGGGTCGCGCTGGCGGCCAGCAAGGTGGACGCCGGCGTGCACCCAGCGCAGCGACTCGCGTCGTTCGTCGCTGTCCTTCGTCAGCTGCGACGGCGCTGGCAGGTCCTGGCGTGGCAGCAGGGCGCCCTCGGTGAGGCGGCGGTGGCGGCCGGCGCAGTGGGCTATGAGTGCGGTGTCGGCTGGCGAGAGCACTGCGACCTGCAGACGCAGATGCGGTCACACGCGAACCCCCGAGACCCCGAGGGCGGCGGCGGCGGAGCAAGGCCGGTCTACATCTCCGCGCTCCGCACGAGCCTGGCCAAGCGCTCCGTCGAGCTGCTGCTGCGCGACGCGCGCGTCGCCGCCCAGCTCACCTGCCTCGACGTGGCCTGTTGCCCCCGCGGGAGCCGCACCCTGCTCGAGGACGCTCGCGCGCACGCCATCGCTGCACGCCGTAGCAGCCTTGACATCCTGGCGCGCCCGCAGCAGCCCGCCTGGCAGTGGAACATCCTTGCTCAGGGCAGCGCGGCTGGCCTCGAGCTCGCCGGGAGGATCAACCGGATGGCCGCTCACGTCGACGGCATCAGCCGCGTCCCCACCGGGGCGCTCGAGGCCACACTCGCCCTCGCCGATCACCGCCGTCAGACCCTCCGTCGCCGCGCCGCATGAGCAGCGCCAGGGCCCGGCGAGGTCGCTTGACTGGACCGGCGGTGTCTAGCCGGGTCTCCTGGAGGCGTACAAGCGACGACGGCCGTCCGAGCGGTCCATGAGCACGCACGGGCGGGGCTTCGTGCCCGTCACCACCGCACCCGGTGACAACCACCAAGTCCGGACAGCGAAAGCCAGCGCCTGGTCCCAGGCCAGCACGACCGGCCCGTGCCGCCCGTGCCGCCCGTGCCGCCCGTGCCAACCCGACGACGGCGAGCCGGTCTGCGCTGACCGTGCCCACCGACGGCCCAGGACACTCACCGCGGGTGCGCAGTGCCGTGGGATGCACGAGGATCCCGCTGACGCCGCGGTAGTGCTCAAGGGTCAGGCCAACGACGAGCAGGGCGGCCTGAGCGGCGATGACGACGCGCACCGTGTCGTCGAGGGCGAAGCCGCGGGCCGCCTCCCAGGTCTTGGTTGCCAGCAGCTGGTCGACGTCGTGCAGCAGGCGCTGCTGCTTGTCGGCGGCGAGCAGCCGCCAGACCGCGAGATGCGCTCCGAGACGTCTCTCCAGGGCAGATGGGTCGAGCCGAGTGTGTCTGCCCAGTCCTCGCGGGCGTCCTCATCGCACACGGCGGTGAACACATGCCAAGACCTGCGGGTCCGAAGAAGTCCCGAAGAAGTTCGAACCCGCCGCAGCCGTCTAGCTGGAGAGAGGCGACGTCGAGCCGCGACAGCGGGATGTTCCAAGTCTGGCGACCGCTTCAGGAACCATCGGGTCTTCAGGGCGCGAATCGGCATCACGGGCTGCGGCGCTCGCGCGGTGGACTAAGCACCACGTGCCGCGCGCTGGGCCACGAACGTGGTCGGCCGCTGGTGATCCGGGTCGGTCACGGGCAGGGCGCGGCAACCCGATGCTACGTGCGCAGCAGACCGGTCGGCATGCTCGCGGGCACCGGTCACTGCCACCAGAGTGTGCGGCCCTCGCCGCGCAGTGTCGGGAGATTCTGGTGCTGTCTGGTGAGCCGCGTCAGGCGATGTCGCGCCGTCGCAGCGCACGCGTTCCGAGCGCGCCGAGAACGAGCCCGCACGCGATCAGCACGACGGCTCCGACCTACTGCGACGGGCTCTCGGTGATCAGCTTGGTCGGGGAGATCATGACGGCGGACGCCACCGCAGGGAAGGATGACCTGCCAGCTGAGTATCCAGCTCGAGGTCACGACGTAGGTGTTGAGCAACTCGAAGACTGCCCGGCGGCGGCGGCACCGACCAGGTAGAGGACGGTCGCGCTGACCGTGGCCCCGAGCTGGTTGCGCACGAGGGCGCCGAAGCCGATGCCGAACACGGCCCAGACCGTGTAGGCCGCGAGGTTGAGCAGCACCGCCCACACGACGCCTCCGTCACCCAGCTGGGAGCCGGTTCTCGTGCGTGGTGGCCGGCACCACGGCGACGTCAACGGTCTGCAGTCGGAGCCGCTCATGCGGCCGCTCCCGTCCAGCGAGGCAGGACGGGAGCGGCGGTATGAGCTGTAGATCAGGAGGTCGGGACCGGCGTCGGGGCCTCCGTGCCGCTGTCCCTGTCCCTGTCCCCGTCCCCGTGCCCGGTGCGGGTGCTGTTGACCCGCTCGGTGATCTCCGCCTTCAGATCGGCCAGGCGCTCGTCGGCTTGTGCCTGGGTGAGCTCGCCGTCGGTGACGTCCTGCGCGATCTCGGTCTTCTCGGCCTCGACCAGCTTCGAGACGAGCGTGTCGACCGCCACGCCCTTGTCCTGGGCGACCTGGGCGAGGGTCTGTCCGCCCTGCAGCGCGGTCCGCAGGTCGGCCTCGGTCATCCCGAGTGCGGTCGCCGCGGTGCTCAGGTCGTGCCCGCCGTGACCGTGTCCGCCTCTGCCGCCGCCGCGCAGCGCGTCGGAGGAGTCCAGGGTGGTGGCGACCTTGTCGGCCTGCGCCTGGGTCAGGGTGCCGTCGGTCACCAGGCCGGCGAGCGCGCCCTTGATGGTGTCGACGCGGGAGGTGACGGTCGCAGCGGCGCTGGTCGCGCCGGCGGCCGCCAAGGCCGGCCCGGCGACGGCCACGCCGGACAGGCCGAGGACACCGGCTGCGGCGATGGTGAGGATCTGCTTGCGCATGAGGAAGTGCTCCTGACGGGTCGGTGGAAGGGCTGACATCAGGTTCAGACGAAGGACTGTGCCTGCCATCGGGCCCCGCTATGAACCGCCTGTGACTGTGCGAGAGCCACGACGTCGCCGGCCAGCTCCGGTCCAAGGGAGCGGCCTGGTCACAGCAGGGGCAGCAGGTCCGGGCCGACCGCTCGCAGGACGAGGCTCGCGCCGAGGACGGAGACGATCGCGGCGCTGGCCAGCGGGAGCAGGCTGGTCCAGGCGGCGGGGAGTCGGTCGAGGCGGGCGAACAAGGTGCGTGAGCGGACGAGCAGCACGCCGAGTCCGATGAGCACGGCTGCCAGTCCGAGGCTGAAGGAGATGATGAGGCCCAGGCCGAGGGCGGTGCGGTTGATCCCGACGGCGAGCACCATGACTCCG
>Ga0210040_10004072_pt1 | contig 19327 bp, 20 predicted proteins | sample CryGeyCG12114_NA_FD_185462 | JGI IMG/M metagenome (GOLD analysis project Ga0210040, IMG submission 185462) | Groundwater microbial communities from aquifer - Crystal Geyser CG19_WC_8/21/14_NA (SPAdes) (version 2) | ecosystem: Environmental > Aquatic > Deep subsurface > Groundwater | place: USA...
TCGACCGGCTCCACGACGCCATCGTCAAGGCGCACGAGGTCTGGAACCGGCGCATCCCCACCGCCCAGCTCAACCGCTGGCTCATGGGCATGACTGAGGCGCACCCGCCCCCGGCTCCGGGCGGGCGGCGGATCAAGATGCGCTACATGACCCAGGTGAAGACCCGGCCCCCGGCCTTCGTCGTCATGACCACCCATCCCGAGGACGTCCCGGCGAGCTACGAGCGCTATCTCGTCAACGGGCTGCGCAAGGCCCTCGACCTCGACGGGACGCCGATCCGGCTCATGCTGCGGGACCGGAGCGAGAAGAACCCCTACAAGGGCCGCAAGGCTCCGCGGGTGACGGCTCTGACGAAGCACCTCAACAAGGGCGGCTGACGGCGTCTCGGCTAGAGGTTCGACGACCTCCTTGACGCAGCGGCATCCGATGCGCGATTCTCCACGGCATGGGCACGCGCATCGCGATCTTCTGCGACGGGACGTGGAACCAGGCCGAGGCCGCAAGCCCGACCAGCGTGGTCCGATTGTCACGTCCCTCCGCCTGACCGGGACCGACGGCGTGGGGCAGAAGGTCTTCTACCTGTCCGGCGTCGGGACGGGACGGGGCCTCACCGGGATCGCCCGGAGCGTCGATCGCTGGGCCGGCGGGGCGGTGGGCTGGGGCCTCGACGACAACATCATGGACGCCTACCGCAGGCTTGCCGAGACCTACCAGCCCGGAGACGAGATTTTCGTGTTCGGCTTCTCACGCGGGGCCTACACGGCGCGCTCCCTCGTCGGGCTGATCCGGTCGGTCGGAATCGCCCCGCCGGAGAACCTGGCTCGCCTCCCCGAGGCGGTGGCGCGCTACCGGACCCGGGGCGACGAGAGGACTAAGCCCTCAAACCCGGCGAGCTACCCGTTCCGCGCCGAGTTCTCGCCCCGGATCGCGACCAGCGCCGACGAGCTCGCCTGGCGCAGGCGGACGGGACAGGGAGGCCGGGACGCCATCCAACTGCGTATCGCGTATCTAGGCGTCTGGGACACGGTGGGCGCCTTGGGCCTGCCGTCGCACTGGGCGACGGCTCATGTCTTCAACCAAAAGTATCAGTTCCACGACACCGACCTGTCCTCGATGGTCCAGTCCGCCCGCCATGCCGTCGCGTTGGACGAGCGGCGGCGGACCTTCATTCCTACGCTCTGGACCAACACCGACAAGCTGAACCGCGAAGCGCTGGGCCTGCCGCCCGACGCCGACATCTCGGCGACCTGCCGCGAGACGCTGCCCTACCGGCAGGAGTGGTTTCCCGGCGACCATGGCGCCGTCGGGGGCGGCGAGCGGGTGGGCCTGTCGGCCTATGCGCGGAGCTGGATCGCCGAGGGGGCGCAAAAGGCCGGGCTGGGTCTGATGGAGGGCACGCTCGACGCGTTCCGCCACGAGCGCAACGTGATGGAGCCGCTGGTCTTCGCGGCGCCGGCCCTGTCGGCGACGGCCCTCATGCGGCTGAGCGCGGCGGACCGGGACGGGCCGGACTCGCCCCTGGACGTGGCTCCGGCCGTCTTCGACCGGATCCGGGGGGAACGGAGCTACAGGCCCCGCTCGCTCGACCGGGTCTGGACCGCGATGGGGCAGCGGGAGCGCAAGGGCGACATCTGTGGCGCCTGCCAGGACGCCGGACCCTGCGACGAGGCCCGGGCCCGGCCTTTCGACTGGAGGGTCACTCCAGCCGCCCCTCCGCCGTGATCCGGCGGGCCCCCCGGAGATAGGGCCGCAGCACCTCGGGCAGCGTGACCGAGCCGTCCTCTTCCTGCCCGTTCTCCAGCACGGCGATCAGCGTCCGGCCGACGGCGAGGCCCGAGCCGTTGAGCGTGTGGACGAACTCCGGCTTGCCGCCGCCCTGGGGCCGGTAGCGGGCGTTCATGCGCCGGGCCTGGTAGTCGCCGCAGGTGCTCACGCTGCTGATCTCGCGGTACTTGTCCTGGCCGGGGAGCCAGACCTCCAGGTCATGCGTCCGTCGCGCGCCGGCGCCCATGTCGCCCGCGCAAAGGACGACCGTGCGGTAGGGGAGGCCCAGCCGCTCCAGCACCGTCTCGGCACAGTGGGTCATGCGGGCGTGCTCCGCGTCCGAGTCCTCGGGGCGGGTGACGGACACCATCTCCACCTTCTCGAACTGGTGCTGGCGGAGCATGCCGGAGGTGTCGCGCCCGGCGCTGCCCGCCTCGCTCCGGAAGCATTGCGTGTGCGCGACGTAGCGGCGGGGCAGGGTGGGTTCCTCCACCACCTCGCCATGGACGAGGTTGGTGAGCGTCACCTCGGCGGTCGGCACCAGCCACCAGCCGTTGGTGGTCTCGAAGGAGTCCTCGGCGAATTTGGGGAGCTGGCCGGTGCCCAGCATCATCTCCGGCTTCACGAGGACGGGGGTCCAGGTCTCGGCCAGGCCGTGCTCCTCCACGTGGAGGTCGAGCATGAACTGCGCGAGAGCGCGCTGGAGCCGGGCCATGGCGCCCTTCAGCACCACGAAGCGGCTGCCCGAGAGCTTGGCCGCGGACTCGAAGTCCATGCCGTGCCTGGCGGCCGGAATCTGGTAATGCTCAAGCGGTTGGAAAGCGAAGCTGCGCGGGCTGCCCCAGCGGTTGATCTCGACGTTGTCGGCCTCGTCCTTGCCGTCCGGCACATCCGGATAGGGCAGGTTCGGGATCACCAGGAGCATCGACTCGAGCGCCCGGTCCTTGTCCTTGGCCTCCTCGGTGAGCCGCGCGACCTCGGCCTTCTTCTCGGCGACGAGCGCGCGCAGGCGCTCGAACTCCGCATCGTCGCCGCGCGCCTTGGCGGCCCCGACCTCCTTGGAAGCGCGATTCTGCTCGGCCGTGGCGGTCTCGGCGGCGGTGATGCGGGCGCGCCGCTCCTCGTCCAGCGCGAGGATCGCGGGGGAGGCCGCGGGCAATCCCCGCCGGGCAACGGCGGCGTCGAAGGCGGCCGGGTTCTCCCGAATGGCGCGGATGTCGTGCATGGCCTGACTTTCGCAGAAAGAAGTTAAGATACCGTGAACGCCGCCCCTATGCCCGATCGCCGCGCCGCGCGGAAGGGCCGCAGGCAGCTCCCTCGGGGCTCACGGCGTGGTGCGATGGACAACCGGGGGGTCCGCCCCTATGTTGCCGCGACTTTTTCCGGGGGGCTCCCCTCCGTCCGCCAAGAAGGACCGCCATGGAAGGCATCGCTTCCCTCGTCCCGCTGATTCTCGTCTTCGGCATCATGTATTTCCTGCTGATCCGCCCGCAGCAGAAGAAGCTCAAGGAGCACCAGGCCCTCATCGCCGCGCTGCGCCGCGGCGACCAGGTCGTGACCGGGGGCGGCCTGATCGGGCGCGTCACCAAGGTCAAGGACAACGACAACGAGATCGAGGTCGAGATCGCCCCCGGCGTCAACGTCCGTGTCGTCCGCAGCACCGTCACCAGCGTGCTCAGCAAGACCGAACCGGCGAAAGCCCCCTCATGATCTTCATTCCCCTTTGGCAGCGCCTGATGGTCGCGGCGGTAGTGGCCGCTGCGATCCTCCTCGCGCTGCCGAACCTCTTCTACAACCGCGTCGAGCAGGCCAACGACGCCGAAGCCTCCATCGATGCGGGAATCACCTCGCCGGAACTTGAGGCGGACACCTCGCTCTGGCCCACCTGGATGCCCTCCGGCCTCATCAACCTCGGGCTCGACCTGCGGGGCGGCGCGCATCTCCTGGCCGAAGTGCAGGTCGCCGATGTCTACGCCTCGCGGATGGACTCGCTCTGGCCGACGATCCGCGACGCGCTCGCGGCCGAGCGCGACACCGTGGGCTTCGTGACCCGCGAGGACGGCCCCGCCGCGGAGCTGCGCATCCGCATCTCCAACCCCGAAGGCGTCGCCCGGGCGCTGGAGATCGTGCGCGGGCTGGCGCAGCCCGTGGCCTCGCTCACCGGCGGCGGCACCTCGGACATCGAGGCCAGCGCGAACGGTCCCGTTCTCACCGTGGGCCTTTCCGAGGCCGAGCGGGCCGCGACCGACTCCCGCACCGTGCAGCAGGCGCTGGAGATCGTGCGCCGCCGCATCGACGAGGTCGGCACCCGCGAGCCCACGATCCTGAAGCAGGGCAGCGACCGCATCCTCGTGCAGGTGCCGGGCGCCAAGTCGGCGCAGGAGGTCATCGACCTCATCGGCACGACGGCCCAGCTCACCTTCCAGCCGGTGATCAACGTCACCTCGGACCCGAACGCCGATCCGGGCGCCGGCAACGTTCTCTATCCGTCCGTGGACCAGCCCGGGACCTACTACATCCTCGATCGCGCCGCCGTGGTGACGGGCGAGGACCTGACCGACTCGCAGCCCTCCTTCGACCAGAACGGGCGGCCCGCCGTCTCCTTCAACTTCGACCCGCAGGGCGCACGCGCCTTCGGCGAATACACCGCCGGGCACATCGGCGAGCCCTTCGCGATCGTCCTCGACCAGGAGGTGATCTCCGCCCCCGTGATCCAGAGCGCGATCCCCGGCGGCTCGGGCATCATCACCGGCAGCTTCACCGTCGAGGAGTCCACGAACCTCGCGGTGCTGCTGCGCGCGGGTGCGCTTCCCGCCAAGCTCACGGTGCTGGAGCAGCGGACCATCGGGCCCGAGCTCGGGGCCGACTCGATCCAGGCGGGCAAGAACGCGGCCTATGTGGCGGCGGTGCTGGTGGTGCTGTTCATGATCGCCTCCTACGGCATGTTCGGGGTGATCGCGGTGGTGGCGCTGGCCATCAACATCGTGATGATCTTCGCGCTCCTGTCGCTCCTGGGGGCGACGCTGACGCTGCCCGGCATCGCGGGCATCGTGCTCACCATGGGCCAGGCGGTGGACGCCAACGTGCTCATCTACGAGCGCATGCGCGAGGAGATCCGCCGCGGCGCCTCCCCCGTGAAGGCGGTGCAGGAAGGCTTTGGCAAGGCCTTCTCGGCCATCCTCGACGCCAACGTCACGACCTTCATCATCGCGGCCATCATGTTCTTCGTGGGCACCGGCACGGTGCGCGGCTTCGCGGTGACGCTGGCCATGGGCGTGGTCACGACCCTCTTCACGGGCGTCTACGTGTCGCGCGTGCTCATCTCGCTCTGGTTCTCGCGGACCAGGCCCAAGACCATCGTCGTGTGAGGACAACCCAATGGCATGGCGACTGCGGCTTGCGCCGGAAAAGACCAACATCGACTTCTTCAAGCTCCAGTGGGTGACGCTGGGCTTCTCAGCCGTCCTGGTGGTGGTCTCGCTCCTCTGCATCGCGACGCTGGGGTTCAACTTCGGCATCGACTTCAAGGGCGGCACGACGATCCGCACCGAGTCGACGCAGGCCGTTGACGTCGGCGCCTACCGCCAGGCGCTCGAAGGGCTGGGCCTGGGCGACGTGACGATCACCGAGGTCTTCGACCCGACCTTCGCCGCGGACCAGCACGTCGCCCAGGTCCGCATCGGCGCGCAGGACGGGGTGGAGAACGTCACGCCGGAAACGATCCAGGCGGTCGAGGGCGCGCTTCAGGCCGTCGATCCCGAGATCCAGTTCACGGCGGTCGAGTCGGTCGGCCCCAAGGTCTCGGGCGAGCTGATCCGCACGGCCTTCCTGGCCGTGGCGGGGGCCTCCCTCGGCATCGGGCTCTACATCTGGATGCGGTTCGAGTGGCAGTACGCGCTGGGCACCATCGTGGCGCTGCTCCACGACGTGATCGTCACGGCGGGGATCTTCTCGCTCTTCCAGCTCCGGTTCGACCTGACCATCGTGGCGGCGCTGCTGACCATCCTGGGCTACTCGGTCAACGATACCGTGGTGGTGTTCGACCGGCTGCGGGAGAACCTGCTCAAGTACAAGTCGATGCCGCTGCGCGACGTGATGAACCTGTCGGTGAACGAGACGCTGGGCCGCACGCTCGTCACCTCGGGGACGACGCTGCTGGCGTTGATCCCGCTCCTCATCTTCGGCGGCGACGTGATCCGCGGCTTCATCTTCGCGATGACCTTCGGGGTCTTCATCGGCACCTACTCCTCGGTCTACGTGGCCAAGAACATCGTCCTCTGGATCGGGCTGCCGCGCGGCGAGAAGGCCAAGTCCGCCTCGCGCAACGAGTTCGCGGACATCGACGCGTAAGATGCAGCTTCACGAGATGCGCTTCCCGGACGCCCTGCCCGTGGACAGCTACGGGCCCGGCTTCTTCCGCGTGGGCGGGCAGGTAATTCAGGGGCCGGTCCTGATCTTGCCCGATTCGGGCGTGCGGAGCTGGGGCGGCTTCGAGGACACGGCGCTGATCCTCGCCGAGGCCGGGCGCCTTGACGTGCTCTTCGTCGGCACGGGCGCGGAGATGGCCTACCTGCCGGTGGGCTTCCGCGCCGTGACGCAGGACGTGGGCCTGGGCCTGGAGCCGATGCCGACCCCCGCCGCCTGCCGCACCTACAACGTGCTCCTCTCGGAGGGGCGGCGCGTCGGGCTCGCGCTGATCCCGGTGTGACCGCCGGGGAAGGCACGCAGGCTGTCCTCCGGGTGGAGGGTCTCGCGGTCGCCCGGGGTGGGGTCGCGGTCCTCGACAACCTGTCCTTCGCGCTCGGCCCCGGGGAGGCGCTGATCCTGCGAGGGCCTAACGGGGCGGGCAAGACCTCGCTCCTCCGCGTGCTGGCGGGCCTCGCCAGGCCGCTCTCGGGGCGGGTGGAGATGCCGCCCGAAAGCGCCGCCTACGCCAGCCATGCGGACGGGATCAAGGCGGCCCTGTCGGTGCGCGAGAACCTTCGCTTCTGGGCCGACCTCTACGTGCAGCCCTGGGCCGAGGGGGTGCTCGACGACTTCGACCTCAGGGGCTTGGCCCATCGTCCCGCCGCGACGCTCTCGGCCGGGCAGTCGCGCCGCCTGGGGCTGGCGCGGCTCGGCGTGATCGGTCGGCCAATCCTGCTCCTCGACGAGCCCACGGTCTCGCTGGACGCCGCTTCGGTGGCACGCTTCGCCGGGTGGCTGCGAGAGGCGCACCTCGCCAAGGGCGGCCTCGCGGTGATCGCCACGCATGTGCCGCTCGGCCTGGATGCGCCCGAACTCGACCTCTCCCACCACCGCGCCGAACCCACGGCGGTGGGGCAGGGGAGCGACGCGGCCTTCCTGTGATGGTTCACGCGCCGATGCCGAAGCCTCCCTGCCCTTCGCGGTCGACCCAGCCAGCCGTTCACGGGCCAGGGTGCGCCGGCCCGGAGGCTCGACGGGCCGACCCGTTCCGCACCGTGGCGATTCGGTCGCGGAGCAGGAGCCCTGGGCAGGTCGCCGGATGAAAGCCCTCCTCCTCCGCGACCTTCGCCTTGCGGTCCGTGCCGGCGGCGGCTTCGGCCTGTCGCTCGCCTTCTTCCTGATCGTGACCGTGCTCGTCCCCTTCGCTGTCGGCCCGGAGGCCGGGACCCTGTCCCGCATCGGCCCCGGCGTGCTCTGGGTCGGGGCGCTCCTCGCCACGCTCCTGTCGCTCGACCGCCAGTTCGCGCTGGACCACGAGGACGGGGCGCTGCCGCTGATTGCGACCTCGCCCCTGCCGCTGGAGGCCGTGGCCCTCATCAAGGCCGTCGCGCACTGGCTGACCACCGGCCTGCCGCTCACCCTCGCGGCGGCCCCGCTCGGCATCCTCCTGAACCTCGACGTCCGGGCCTTCCCCTGGCTCGTCCTGACGCTCGCGCTCGGCACTCCGGCGCTGTCGGTCATCGGCACCTTCGGCGCGGCGCTCACCGTCGGCATCCGGCGGGGCGGGCTGCTGCTGTCGCTGCTCGTCCTGCCGCTTTATGTCCCGACGCTGATCTTCGGGGCCGAGGCCGCCCGGCGAGGCGCGCAGGGGCTGGACGTGGCGACCCCTCTCCTGATGCTCGGGGGCATCACGCTCGGCGCGCTGGCCCTGCTGCCCTTCGCCGCAGGGGCGGTGCTGCGGATCAACCTCCGCTGATCGGGCATTGAGCCAGGGCCGAGCAGTGACTATTGAACCCCCATGTCGATCTGGGAATATGCCAACCCCAAGAAGTTCATCGCCACGACGGCCCCGGTGATCCCCTGGGCCTTCGGAGGCGCGCTCCTCTGCCTGGGCGTGGGCCTGGTCTGGGGCTTCTTCCTGACGCCCGTGGCCGACAAGTTCGGCTCGACGGTGAAGATCATCTACCTGCATGTCCCCTCGGCCATGATCGCCATCAACGCCTGGATCATGATGCTGGTGGCCTCGCTGGTCTGGCTCATCCGGCGTCATCACGTCTCGGCCCTCGCCGCCAAGGCGGCGGCCCCTGTGGGCATGACCATGACGCTGATCGCGCTCTGGACCGGCGCGGTGTGGGGGCAGCCGATGTGGGGGACCTGGTGGGCCTGGGACCCGCGGCTCACGTCCTTCCTGATCCTGTTCCTCTTCTACCTGGGCTATGTCGCCCTGTGGGAGGCGATCCCCGACCCCGATCAGGCGGCCGACCTGACCTCGGTCCTCTGCCTCGTGGGCTCGGTCTTCGCGCTGCTGTCGCGCTACGCGGTCAACTTCTGGAACCAGGGGCTCCACCAGGGCGCGACGCTGTCGATGGACACCGAGGAGCACATCTCGGACGTCTATTGGCTGCCGCTCGTCATCTGCATCGGGGGCTTCGTCCTCCTGTTCGTCGCGCTCGTGCTGATGCGGACGGGCACCGAGATCCGTCTCCGCCGCCTCCGCGCTCTGGAGCGTCAGGCCCAGAGGGTCACCGCATGATGCTCGACCTGGGGAAGTACACCGCCGAGGTCCTCTCCGCCTATGGCGTGAGCCTCCTGCTCCTCGCGGGACTGACCGGCTGGAGCTGGCACCGCTACCAACGCATCAAGTCCGAGATGGACCGCATCGACCGGGGCCGCGATGGCTAGGGTCTCGCCGCTCGTCCTGATCCCGCCGGTGGCCTTTCTCGCCCTCGCCGCGCTCTTCGCGGGTGGGATGCTGCGCGACGACAGCAACCAGCTTCCCTCGGCCCTGGTCGGCCAGCCCGCGCCGGCCCTCGCGGAGGAGACGCTCCCCGGACTGCCGCCCCTGGATGCGGCGGCGCTCGCGGACGGGAACGTCAAGCTCGTGAACTTCTTCGCCTCCTGGTGCGCGCCCTGCCGGGTTGAGGCGCCGCAACTGATGGCCCTCGCGGCTGAGGGCCTCCCGATCTACGGCATCGCCTACAAGGACGATCCGGCGAAGTCGGTGGGCTTCCTCCAGGAACTCGGGAATCCTTACTTGGCCGCCGGACAGGACCCGCAGGGCCGGACAGCAGTCAACTGGGGGGTCTATGGGGTCCCCGAGACCTTCGTTGTGGACGGTGAGGGCCGGGTCGTGGCTCGCCTCGCCGAGCCGCTGACCGAGGACGCGCTGGAGCGCCGCCTGCGACCCGCTCTGGAAGCGGCGGCGGCGAACTAGCCATTTGGAACGGCCAGGCGAGCCGTGAACGTGGTATCCTCCCTGAAAACAACGGGGAGGACGACATGCGGATCGTGTTGGGCACGGGGCTCCTGGCCCTCGCTGCCGGAGGAGCCTGGGCGGAGCCGTCGCTCGAACGGGGGACATACCTCGTCGAGGGGCCGATGGCCTGCGGGAACTGCCACACTCCCTTCGGGGAGGCGGGATTCGACCCGGCCAAGGCGCTGGGCGGGCGGCTGGTCATCGAGGACGAGATGCTCGGGACGGCCATCGCTCCCAACATCACGCCGGGCGGCCGCGTCGCCGACTGGACGGACGAGGAGCTGGCCCGCGCGATCCGCGAGGGGCTCCGCCCGGACGGCACCGTGATCGGCCCGCCCATGCCCATCGGGCTCTACCGGGGACTTTCCGACGACGACGTGATGAGCGTGGTGATGTACCTCCGCCAGGTCCCGGCCGTGGAGAACGACCCGGGGGAGAGCAGCTTTAAGATCGCTCTGCCGCCCAGCTACGGCCCGCCCGTGGAGGCCGTCCCGGCGCCGGCCGTCGGCGCCTCGGCCGAGTACGGCGCCTATGTCGCCGGCCCGGTCGCGCATTGCATCGAGTGCCACACGCCGATGGGCCCGCAGGGACCGGACTTCGAGCATCGCCTGGGCGCGGGGGGCTTTCCCTTCGGCAACCCGGACGGCAGCGTCACCCTGTCGGCCAACATCACCCCCACGGGTCTGGGCGAGTACGACGACGAGCAGCTGGAACACATCATCCGCACGGGCGAGCGGCCGGACGGCACGCGACTTCACCCCGTGATGCCGGTCTGGGGCTATGCCCAGATGACCGACGAAGACATGGCGGCGGTGATCCTCTACCTTCGCGCGCTGCCTCCGCAAGAGAACGGCTGACACGGAAAGGGGCAAGGCCGCCAAGACCTTGCCCCTCGTTCTCCGGCGACCGGAATGGCACCCCCCGGGGGGCGCCCGCCCGCCCTCAGGCCGCCTTGGCGAGGTTGCGCAGCACGTAGTGCAGCACGCCGCCGTTCTCGATGTACTCGATCTCCACGGCGGTATCGATCCGGCAGCGCAGCGTGATGTCCTTGCGGGTCCCGTCCGCGTACTCGACGATCGCCGGCACCATCATGCGCGGCGTCACGGTGTCGAGCCCGCCGATGGAGACCTTCTCGTCGCCCTTGAGGCCCAGGGACTTGCGGGTCATCCCTTCGGTGAACTCGAAGGGGATCACCCCCATGCCCACGAGGTTCGAGCGGTGGATGCGCTCGAAGCTTTCCGCGATGACCGCCTTGACGCCGAGGAGCGCGGTGCCCTTCGCCGCCCAGTCGCGCGAGGAGCCCGCGCCATATTCCTGCCCGGCGAAGATCACGAGCGGGATGCCCTCGGCCTGGTAGGCCATGGCCGCGTCGTAGATCGAGGTCTGCGAGCCGTCGGGGCCGAGGGTGTAGCCGCCCTCCACGCCGTCCAGCATCTCGTTCCTGATGCGGATGTTGGCGAAGGTGCCGCGCATCATCACCTCGTGGTTGCCGCGACGGCTTCCGTAGGAGTTGAACTCCCGCACCGGCACCTGCCGCTCCACGAGGTAGCGGCCGGCGGGCGTCGTCTCCTTGAAGGAGCCGGCGGGCGAGATGTGGTCGGTCGTCACCATGTCGCCCAGGATGGCGAGGGTGCGCGCCTGGAGGATGCTGCCGATCGAGCCCTTCTCGCGCCCCATGCCGCGGAAGTAGGGCGGGTTCTGGATGTAGGTGGAGGTCGGGGGCCAGTCGTAGGTCTCCCCGCCCGACACCTCCACCGCCTGCCAGCGTTCGTCGCCCCTGAAGACGTCCGCGTACTTCGACTGGAACGCCTCGCGCGTGACGGTCCGCTCCACAAGCTCCGCGATCTCGGCCTGCGTGGGCCAGAGGTCCTTGAGGTAGACGTCCCGCCCGTCGGGCGCGGTGGCGATCACGCCGTTCGCCACGTCGCAGTCCATGTCCCCCGCGAGGGCATAGACCACCACCAGCGGCGGCGAGGCGAGGTAGTTGGCCCGCACGTCCGGCGAGATGCGCCCCTCGAAGTTGCGGTTGCCCGAGAGCACCGACACGGCCACGAGGTCGTTCGACTGGATCGCGTCCGAAATCTCGGGCGCGAGGGGCCCGGAGTTGCCGATGCAGGTTGTGCAGCCATAGCCCACGAGGTTGAAGCCGATGGCGTCGAGGTCCTCTTGGAGACCGGCGGCCTCAAGGTACGCGGACACCACCTGCGACCCGGGCGCAAGCGAGGTCTTGACCCAGGGCTTGCGGGTGAGGCCCAGGGCGCGCGCCTTCCGCGCCACGAGCCCCGCGCCGATCATCACGTAGGGGTTCGAGGTGTTGGTGCAGGAGGTGATCGAGGCGATCACCACCGCGCCGTCCGAGATCGTGTAGTCCTGCCCGGCGACAGCGATGTCGGTCTTCTGCGCGCCGCCCTTGCGGTAGTCGTCCACCACGCTGAAGAAGCTCTCCGATGCCTCGATCAGCGGCACGTGGTCCTGCGGGCGCTTGGGCCCGGAGACGGCGGGCACCACCTCGCCCATGTCGAGCTCCAGGGTCGATGAGTAGATCGGCTGGTAATCCGCCCCGCGCCAGAAGCCGTTCTCCTTGGCATAGGCCTCCACGAGGGCGATCCGCGATTCGTCGCGCCCGGTCATGTGCAGGTAGCGCAGCGTCTCCTGGTCGATGGGGAAGAAGCCGCAGGTCGCGCCGTACTCGGGCGCCATGTTCCCGATCGTCGCCCGGTCCGCGAGGGGCAGGTGGTCGAGGCCCTCGCCGTAGAACTCCACGAACTTGCCGACCACGCCGTGCTTGCGGAGCATCTGCACGACCTTGAGCACGAGGTCCGTGGCCGTCGTCCCCTCGGTCATGCGGCCCGTCAGCTTGAAGCCCACGACCTCGGGGATCAGCATGGAGACGGGCTGGCCCAGCATCGCGGCCTCGGCCTCGATCCCGCCCACGCCCCAGCCCAGCACGGCCGCGCCGTTGACCATGGTCGTGTGCGAGTCGGTCCCCACGAGGGTGTCCGGATAGGCCACTTCCACGCCGCTCTGGTCGGTGTCGGTCCAGACCACCTGCGCGAGGTATTCCAGGTTCACCTGGTGGCAGATGCCGGTGCCGGGCGGCACCACGCGGAAGTTGCGGAAGGCGGTCTGGCCCCACTTCAGGAACTGGTAGCGCTCTAGGTTGCGCTCGTACTCCCGGTCCACGTTCATCTGGAAGGCGCGGGGGTTGCCGAACTCGTCGATCATCACCGAATGGTCGATCACGAGGTCCACGGGGTTCAGCGGGTTGATCTGCTGCGCGTCGCCCCCGAGCCCCAGGATGCCGTCCCGCATCGCCGCGAGGTCCACCACCGCCGGCACGCCGGTGAAGTCCTGCATCAGCACGCGGGCGGGGCGATAGTTGATCTCGCGGTTGGTCCGCCCGCCGTTCGCCGCCCATTCCCCAAAGGCCCGGATGTCGTCCAGAGACACCGAGAAGCCGCCATCCTCGAACCGCAGCAGGTTCTCCAGCACGACCTTGAGAGCGGCAGGCAGGCGCGAGAACTGGCCCAGGCCCGCTTCCTCGGCGGCCGGGATCGAGTAGTAGGCGAAGTCGCGACCTCCGACGTTCAGCGTGCGGCGCACGCCCGCGCTGTCGTGACCGGCTTGGATGGGCATGGGGCTAATCCTTCTGGCTGGCGGATCTCCGCGGCCCGGGCCGCGATCGCGCGTTTGTATACTATTGCACACCGAGAAGGGGAACCCCTTTCCCGTGTCTCGCGGGCCTCACTTTGCCGCGCAACGAGGGCCGCGCGGGCCTCTCTCGCAATTCATTGATTGGCGCGGCGAGGGGGCCTCCCGTAAGCCCGGGGGCACCCAAGAAGGCCAGGCGGACCCCAATGCGAATCTTTCCGGCGATCGGCCTCTCGGTCCTGGCGGGCCTGACGCCCGGCCATTCCGCCGCCGAATCCAAGATGCCGATCGTGGTGGAGCTCTTCACCTCGCAGGGCTGCTCCTCGTGCCCGCCGGCGGACGCGATGCTCGCCGATCTGGCGCAGCACGACGGGGTGATCGCCCTCTCGCTCCATGTGGACTACTGGGACTACATCGGCTGGCCCGACACCTTCGCCGCGGCGGCCCACAGCAGCCGGCAGGAGGACTACGCCCGGGCGGCCGGCGAACGGATGGTCTACACCCCCCAGATCATCGTCAATGGCGAGGACCGGGTCGTCGGCAGCGACACCCTCGCGGTGATGGAGAAGCTCCAGGCCCATGCGGGGGCGACGACCCCTGTGGACCTCCAGGTCTCGCGTGAGGGGGACGAGTTGCAGATCGCGGCCGACCCCGTGCAACTCGCGCAGCCGGTGGACGTGATGCTGGTGCGCTACGTCCCCGAGGACGAGGTGGTCATCACCGGGGGCGAGAACGCGGGCCTCACCATGGCCTACCATAACATCGTCACCTCCTGGACACGTCTGGGCGCCTGGGATGGAACCTCCCCCCTCGCGATGTCCCACGCCGTCGAGGGCACCGAGGCTTCCGTGATCCTCCTCCAGGAGCCGGGGCCGGGCCCGATTCGCGCGGCGGCCGAAGTCGATCACTGAGGGGGCGTTCCCTTCCAGCGGCGATGGACCCAGAACCATTGTCCGGGACACGCCCTGACCTGCGCCTCGAGCCGGCGGGTCGCGTCCTCCATCATCGCGACCGGGGTCCCGTGCGGGATCGGCTCCTCCAGCACGACGTCGAAGCTCAGCCCGTCGGCCTGCCGGATGCCCCAGTAGGGCAGGAGGAGCGCGTCGTAGCGCAGGGCGAGGTCCGCCGCCGTGGTCGCGGTCAGCGCGGGCCGGCCGAGGAAAGGGATCGGCACCCCGGCGCGGTCGTGCAGGTCGAAGAGGATCGTCGCCATGCCGCCCCCCGCGAGGTGGCGCACGAAGCCCAGCGTCCCGCGCCGCCCCTTCGCGAAGACCGGCCCGGAGACCTCGGCCATCGTCGCCGCGTAATGGGCGTTGACGAACTCGTTCCCCATCTCGCGGTAGAGCCCGCCGATGCGGTGTCCGGCCTTCGTCAACGCATGGCGCGGCGCCTCGTGGTTGCCGAAATGCCCGGTGACGAAGATCACGGGCCGCCCTCCGGCCCGCGCCTCCTCCAGGTGCGGCAGGCCACCGCCGGTCACGGGGGTGTCCGCCAGCCGCGCCCCGAGCTCCCGCCAGGAATAGTTCTCGATAAGCGTGCGGCCGAAGTTGTCGAGGACCTCCTCGGCCACCGCCTGCCGACGCGCCTCGGGCCAGTCGGGATGGATCATCGCGAGGTTCGCCAGCGCCCGCCGCCGGTAGCCCGCGAGAGGCCCCGCCACGCGCCGGGCCACCCCGCCGAAGAAAGCCACCCGCCGGGGATAGGGCAGAGCCATCGCCGCTCGGATCGCGCCCCGCAGCGCGAGGTCCACGATTCGGTCGGCCGTGCTCCCCTGGAGGGCGGACGTTGGGGACAGGGAGGGGTCGGGCATGGACGGGCGCCTCGGACAAGTCCCCGCCGATTAGGTCGCTTCGCAGTCCCTGCCAAGAGAGCGTGACCTCCACGGCGGGCGAGAGTGGGCGCAACCGTCCGCCCTCCGGGCATGATCCTTGCGCGACCGGGGAATGACGTTCGGGCCTCACGCCGTCGCCGACCCTTCCGCATCCTCCTCGTCCGCAAGCTCGATGTCGCCGGACGCCACCTTCTCGCGCACAGCGTTGAGAACGGCGGTCTGGGCGGCATCCGCTTCGGCGGGCTTGATCCGCTCGAAGGTCGCGATTTCCTCGCGGATGGAGTCGGCCAGGCGCTGGGGGAGGCTCGCGAGCAGGAACTCGGCCGATTCGACCTCGGCGGGGGTGCCGCGCTGGGCGGCCGCCATGGCGAGGGCCGCGACCCGCGTCTCGACGTTGCGCAGGACCTTGGGCACGTCCATCGCCTTGAGCCGCCGTGCAAGGTGGCCGAAGGTGAAGATCGCCTTGCGCACCTCGGCCGCGAAGGCGCTGTCCTCGGCATCGAGCCCGACCAGCACCTCGTCGCGCGTCGCCGGCTTGGAGGAGTTGAGGATCGCGCCTAGGCGTTCCCCAGGGGCTTGGGCGAAGGCAGGGGCGGGGGTGTTGCAATGCTCCTCCACCAAGGCCCAGCCAATTCGCAGGACCGCCTCGGGCGCGATCCGGGCGGTGCGCGAGACCGCGACCGTGATCCGTCGCGCGAGCGGACCGGGCAGCTTGCCCAACAGTTCCGCCGCCTTTCCTGCCGGCAGCTTGGAGAGTGCGACCGCCGCCACCTCCACGCTTTCACGCGACAGGACAGTGGCCAGTTCCGTGGTGCCGAGCGCCGCCACGGCCACCCAGGGGTCCGATCCCGGACGCGGCAGCGCCTCGGCCCGGAGGCGCGCCACGGCGGCCGGGCTGATGTGGCCCGACACCGCCGCGAGGGCGGCCTCCTCGCCCGAGGGAAGGGCGAGGCCCACCCCTTCGAGCGCGTCGGCGAACTCCTCGATTACCGTATCCAGCGTGGCGCGGTCCACCAGGGGCAGCCGTCCCATCTCCCGCGTGAGGGCGACCTGCGAATCCTCGGGCAGGGCGGCGAGCGGCGGCCGCACCCCGTCCGACAGCAAGAAGCTGACCACGATGGCGGCCTTGCGCCGCTGGTCGAGCGTTGCCGCATCGATGACACGAATCATGAGGACCCCCGGGACGTCACGCCCGCAGGATCACCCGGAACCCGTTACCAACCGGTTGAGGAGACCGTCAGCCGGTGACGATCGGGACGCAGCTGTTGGTGTCGGAGTTCCACTGCGACCCTTCAGCGCAGCTCATGGCCCGCTGGTCGCTGTGGCCCGAGCACTGGGCCGATGCGGCAAGGGGGGACGAGATCAGGGCGAGGACAAGGACAAGGCGCTTCATCGGGAAATCCTCCCAGGATGGACGGCATCGCGAAGCTAGCACGGATCCGGCCCAGGGCGAGGGTCTTTGGTGGGGCCCGGTCGCGTGAAGGCCACCGACAGGCAGCGAAGCGCCTCCCGTGTCGCGGGCGTGCCCGAGGCGGTGAGATCGTGCAGCCGGGTCACCAAGGCGCGGATCCCTTCCATCTCGGCGGGCGCGAAGGGGCGGTCGGCGCGCGCGAACCCGGCCATGGACAGGCTTCCCTCCCGCTCGAGGCCGACGGTGAAGCCGTGCCGCAGCCCGTGGCGTCGGGCCCGGCCGAGCACGCCGGCCGGATCGCGGTCCGCCAGGTCCTCCCACCGGACCAGGCCACGCCCCTCCAGGGCCCAGGCGACGGCGGGGTCGTGCATCAGGAGGCCATCGCGCGAATACTCCTCCAGCCAGGCCAAGGGATAGGTCTGGAACAGGTAGGTCGGCGTCTGGTAGCGGATGTGCAGAGCGATCGCGAACCCCGCGGGAGAGCGCTCAATGAGTGACCAAAACGCACCCGCAACGTCGAATTCACCAATCATGTAAAGGTTGTATTCGGATTCCTGTTGCTCTCGCAACGCGTGGGGCCCTATGCTTTTGTCGAGGGGACGGGACCAAGAATGTACGTTGGCCGAGTGAATACGCCGAAAGGGGACGACCCTCGGAACGGAAACGGTATTTCCGGGACCGTGCCGGATGGGCTGTCCATCAATATCCCCGCCATGGCTCCGGCCGGCTATTACCTCGCCCTGCGCATCGGCTTCGCCTTCCCCAAGGAGGAGGTGAATGCCCTTCCCCCCGCCTGGGTGGAGCATTACACCCGCGAAGGCTACCTGCTCGCCGATCCCATCCACCGCTGGCTCTACGACGGCGAGGGGCTCTGCCGCTGGAGTGCAATTCCCTTTCCGGACCCTCGCGGCATCCTGATCGCCGCGCGGGCCTATGGCCTGATCTTCGGTCTCGCCGTTTCCATCCGCCACGACGGGCCCGGCGGCCAGCGCAGCTTCGGCGCCTTTGCCCGCAGCGACCGGGAGTTCTCGGACAGCGAGTGCGAGGCGCTCCACGCCCATGTCCGCGCCCGGCACGAGGCGCTCATCCCGCCGCGCAACATCACCGCCGCCGAGATCGAGGCCCTGCGCCTCATCAAGGACGGGCAGCGGCTCAAGCAGATCGCGTTCCGGCTCGGCGTGACCGAAGGGGCCGTAAAGCAGCGCCTCAAGAACGTGCGGGTCAAGCTCGACGCCAAGACCGGGGCCGAGGCGATCTCCCGCGCCGTCACATTCGGGCTCATCTGACCCGGTCGGGCGTTAACGTTCGAAACAATCGCTGTCAGGAAGGCGAATTGAACGCATTCCGTTAGCTAATGAATAGCCGCTTTGCGCTTGGGGGACGGCATTCACCGCGGTGAACGCCGACCCAATCCGAATTGGCCGTTCAGCCCGCGCAAAACACCCGGCCAAAGATCGTGTCCACGTGCTTGAGGTGGTAGCCCAGGTCGAACTTCTCTTCGATCTCCGAGGGCGGCAGCGCGGCGGTCACGTCCGGGTCCTTCAGTAGTTCTTCCTTGAAGTCGGCGTTCTGCTCCCAGACCTTCATCGCGTTCCGCTGCACGAGGCGATAGGCGTCCTCCCGGCTCACCCCCGCCTGCGTGAGAGCGAGGAGGACCCGCTGGCTCATCACCAGCCCCCGGAACTTGTTCATGTTCCGCATCATGGCGTCCGGGTAGACCACCAGCCGCTCGATCACGCCGCCCAGGCGGTGCAGCGCGAAGTCGAGCGTCACCGTCGCGTCGGGCGCGATGGCGCGCTCCACGCTCGAATGGCTGATGTCCCGCTCGTGCCAGAGCGCGACGTTCTCCAGGGCCGGCGTCACCGCGCTCCGAACCAGTCGCGCCAGGCCCGTGAGGTTCTCGGTCAGAACCGGGTTCCGCTTGTGCGGCATCGCGGACGACCCCTTCTGGCCGGGCGAGAAGTATTCCTCCGCCTCCAGCACCTCGGTCCGCTGCATGTGCCGGATCTCGATGGCGACGTTCTCGATGCCGCTGGCGATCACGCCCAGCGTCGCGAAGAACATCGCGTGCCGGTCGCGCGGGATGACCTGCGTGCTGATGGGCTCGGGCCGCAGCCCCAACTTCGCGCAGACATGCTCCTCCACGAAGGGGTCGATGTTGGCGAAGGTCCCCACGGCCCCGGAGATGGCGCCCGTCGCGACCTCCTCCCGCGCGCGGGCCAGCCGCTCGCGGTTGCGGTCCATCTCCGCATAGAAGCGCGCGAAGGTGAGGCCCATGGTCGTGGGCTCGGCGTGGATGCCGTGCGACCGCCCGATGCGCGGCGTCATCCTGTGTTCGAGCGCCCGCGCCTTCAGCGCCGCGCAGACCCGGTCCAGCCCCGCCATCAGCAGGTCCGCCGCACGGCAGAGCTGCACGTTCAGGCAGGTGTCGAGCACGTCCGAGCTCGTCATCCCCTGGTGGACGAACCGCGCCTCGTCCTGGCCGATGATCTCGCCGAGATGCGTCAGGAAGGCGATCACGTCGTGCTTGGTCACGGCCTCGATCTCGTCGATCCGGGCCACGTCGAAGGGGACGTCCTTCGCCTTCCAGACCGCCTCGGCGTTGGCCTTCGGGATCACGCCCAACTCGGCCATGGCATCGCAGGCATGCGCCTCGATCTCGAACCAGATGCGGAAGCGGGTCTCGGGGGACCAGATGGCGACCATCTCGGGGCGGGAATAGCGGGGGATCATGGCGGGCCTCCTTGCGTCACGGCCCTGTAGGGCGGGCGCCGCCCCTCCACAACACCGTTCCTTGCGAAGGCCGCCTCCAAGGGTCTAAAGCCTGTTCCATCATGCTTTCCCTTCCAGATTTCCGTGGCGACTGGCAGGTGAGCCGGCGGATCGAGGATCGCCTGGCCCGCGGCTACGACAGCCTCGCGCACCTGTCCGGCTCTCAGACCGGACGATTCGAAGGCCGGGCCAGCCTAGTCGCGGAAGGGCCGGGGCTGCGATACCACGAAGAGGG
>Ga0210040_10004073_pt1 | contig 19327 bp, 20 predicted proteins | sample CryGeyCG12114_NA_FD_185462 | JGI IMG/M metagenome (GOLD analysis project Ga0210040, IMG submission 185462) | Groundwater microbial communities from aquifer - Crystal Geyser CG19_WC_8/21/14_NA (SPAdes) (version 2) | ecosystem: Environmental > Aquatic > Deep subsurface > Groundwater | place: USA...
TCGCGATGTAGGACAGGATGGCGCGATGACCGCGGCCGCCCCGATGCCTCCCGTCCGCTTCGGTCTCCTCGGCTACGGCTTCGGTGGGCGCTGGTTCCACGCGCCGCTGATGGGCGCCGCTCCCGAGGTCGACTTCATGGGCGTCGTGACGTCGTCCCCGGATCGTCGGGCGCTGGTGGCGCAGGACTCCCCCGGCCGGCGCACCTTCGACTCCCTGGAGCAGCTGGCCGCCATCGGAGCCGAGGCGGTGGCGATCTCCACCCCCGCAGCCACCCACAGCGAGCTCACCGACCGGGCCCTGGAGCTGGGCCTGGCCGTGGTCTGCGACAAGCCGTTCGCCCTCGACGCCGCATCTGCCACGCGGTCGGTGGAGCTGGCCGAGCGGCTCGGGCTCCCGCTGTCGCCCTACCAGAACCGCCGGTGGGACTCGGATTTCCTGACCGTCCGCCGTCTTGCCCGGGAGGGCACGCTGGGCGACCTGATGCGGTTCGAGTCACGGTTCGAACGGTTCGCCCCCGGCGACGGACCGGGGCCGTCGGGCGGCGGCACGCTGCTGGACTTCGGCAGTCACCTGGTGGACCAAGCGCTCCTGCTCATGGGCCCGGTCGACTCCGTCTACGCCGAGTGGCGCCTGCGGGAGGACGGCCTCGACGACGACGTCTTCGTCGCCCTCACCCACACCGGCGGTGGCCGGTCCCACCTCCGGGGCAGTTGGCGCGAGCCCGCGCCCGGCCCGCGTTTCCGGGTCACCGGAACGGCGGCCGGCTACGTCAGCGGAGCCCCCATGGACGGTCAGGAGCACCTGTTGCTCGCGGGCCACACGCCGGCCTCGCTCGGCCCGGCCTGGGGTGCCGAACCGACCCTGCACTGGGGCCGGATGCACCGCGGGGGCGCCGGCGAACCGGTACCGAGCGAGCGCGGCAGCTGGGATGCCTTCTACCCGGCCTTCGCCCGAGCGGTCCGCGGGCTGGGGCCGGTGCCGGTGGACCCGCGTGACGCCATCGCGTCGGCCACCGTGCTCGACGCTGCCCGGCTCAGCGCCACCGACGTCGGGACCGTGCGGTTCCGCGGGTGACGTCCACTCCGGATGAGCTGGAGCAGCCGCGGGGCATCCGGCCGACTCGTCGACCCGCGCTACCGGTGCGCCATCACCGATCTGCGCCGGCCGGCGACCGCGTAGAGGGCCACGACGGCGATCACCCCGGCACCCATCCCGCCGAGCGTCCAGCGCAACCCGATCAGGTCGGCGAGCAGGCCGAGCGGGAGCGCGGCGATGCCGAAGGCGCCGAAGCTCAGCATGACCAGGCCCTGCACCCGCCCGTGGTACTCCGGATCCGCCAGGTCGAGCAACTGGGACTGGTTGCTGGTCTGGAAGGCGAGCATCGCGGCGCCGACGGCCAGGAGCACGACCACCGCGACGGAGGCGGTCGGCGCGATGGCCAGCGTGCACACGGCCAGGCCGAAGGCGGCGCCCGCCGCCACGAAGACCCGCCTGCGCCGGACCCACGAGCCGCGCCGCCCCAGGAACAGACCTGCCGCGACGCCGCCGACCGCGGAGGTCGCGGACAGGACCCCGTAGCCGGCGGAGCCGAGGCCGAAGAGGTCGCTGGCGATGGTCGGCATGAAGGCCAGGTACGGCATCCCCATCATCGTGACGCCGATGCCGCACCAGACCAGGGCGTTGAGCTCCCGGTGCCGGCGGACGTAGCGCACGCCGTCGGCCAGCTCCCCCAGCGGGGACCGGCCCGACGGCTCCCCCGGCAGCCCGGCCGGGAGTGCGGCGGTGAGCAGCACCCCGACGAGCGCCAGGACCGCGCTGAACAGGAAGATCGCCTCGATGCCCCAGGCCACCGCACCGATGACCACCCCGGCCAACGCGGGACCGACCACCCGGTTCACCTCGGCGTTGACCAGCAGCAGCGACACGGCCTGGGGCAGCGAACCGCGCGGGACGAGCTCGGCGAGGAAGGCCATCCGGGCGGGCCCGAACAGGGCGAAACCCACGGCTTGCAGCACGCTGGCGACCAGCAGCATCCAGTAGGCGATGACGTCGAAGACGACGGCCAGCCCGATCCCGGCGCTCGACACCGCCAGCAGGAGCACCGAAAGCTGCAGCACCAGCCGCTTGGGCAACCGGTCGGCAGCCACACCGCCCCAGGGGGTCGCCAGCAGGAGGGCCACCCCGAATGCCAGCAGGATCCCGCCCAGCGCGGCATTCGACCCGGTGAGCTCGAGGGCGAGCCAGCCGCGGGCGATCGCCTGCGCCATGACACCGATGAAGACCGCAGCGGCGTTGAGGTAGAGGACGAGGAAACCGCCGATCCGCAGGATCGCCATGGCGCCGAGCGCGGGCGGTTCGGGCGGCACGGTCCCGCCCGGGACCGGCACCGCCGCTACCGGGACCTCGGGTGATGGCGGCGGCAGGATCGTGGCCGGTGCCGCCGCGGGCTCGTCGCGCTGCGCGTCGACGTGCCGGATGGCTTCCCCGCTCATGGCCCCCCTCGTCCGGTGCCCGTGCGCAGCGCCCGGCAGTCCAGCACCACCTCCCGGGAGGAGCGGGCGCGCCCCGACCCTGCCACACCGCCTGCCCGTCGTGCGGTTTCATCAGGCAGGCTGACGGCGAACCTCCATCGGTCGACCCACGGCGCCAGTGGCGCCACGGCCGCGGGCCAGTCCGCTCGCCGGCACCAGCAGGACGGAGATCCTCCATGTGGGCACAGACGCTCAGCGGCCCCTTCCGCTTCGAGCAGGTCGAGATCGCGGCCCCCGACCCGGAGAACTTGCCTGCCCGGCACGTGCTGCTGGCCACCCACGCCGGTGCCATCTGCGGCAGCGACCTGCCCAACTTCCGCGGTGGGCTGTGGCCCCACCCGGCGGCCGAGGACGGCTGGGGCGCCACGCGGGCGCCGGGCTTCCCTCTGCACGAGATCGTCGGGGAGGTCGTCGCCAGCCGACACCCGGACCACTCCCCCGGTGACCTCGTCGTCGGCTGGGCGTCGATGTTCGACGGCATCGCCGAGCTCGTGGTCACCGCCGGCGACGGCCTGGCCGGTTACGACTCCGACCTGCCGGCCACCACCGCCGTCATGCTGCAGCCGCTGGCCTGCGTGCTCTACGCCGTCGAGCAGCTCGGCGACGTCTCGGGGCAGTCGGTCGCGGTGATCGGTCAGGGCCCCATCGGCCTGCTCTTCAGCCACGTCCTGAAGGCCCGCGGCGCCCGGCGCGTGACCGGCGTCGACCCGGTGGACCGCACCGACGTCGCGTCGGTCTTCGGCGTGGACGAGATGGTCACCGCCCGCGCCGAGCGGTGGGCGGGACGCCTTTCCGATGCCGACCGGCCCACGGTGGTCGTGGAGGCGGTGGGCCATCAGATCTCGACGCTCGCGCCGGCACTGGACGCCGTCGCGTTCGGCGGTCAGGTCTTCTACTTCGGCGTGCCCGACGACCCGATCTACCCGTTCGACATGATGACCTTCCTCCGGAAGAACCTGACCCTGCGCTCCGGCGTGGCCCTGGAGCGGCGCCGGGTGCTCGCGGACGCCGGCAGCTACCTGGCGGCGCATCCGGAACTGCGGGAGAGCTACGTCAGCTCCGTCCACCCGGTCGCCGACGTGCAGGCGGCCTTCGGCGCCGCGATCGCCCCCCGGCCCGGGCAGCTGAAGATCGCGATCGACATGAGCTGATCGGAGCGGCGCGCTCCCTCGTCAGTGCGGCCGGTAGCTCCAGCGGTACGTCCCCGGGCCGATCCGGTGCGGGGCGCTGACATCGGGCCCGACCGCGCCGGAGCCGACGCCGCGATGCCGGGCGTCGATGCACACCTGCTGACGGACGGCGCGGATCTACAGCGGGACCCGCACGCCGGCGTTCCACGAGTCGAGGATCCGGTCGATCCGCGCCCGGCAGTCCGCGACCTCGCGGCGTGCGTCCGGCGTGTCCCTGCGGCGCTGCGCCGCGATGCCCGTTGCCAGGTCCTGTCGGGCCAGGGCGAACTCCCCGAGCAGACCGTCCGGGGCTGCGTCCGTGCGGAGTGCATCCATGCCGGGTCTTCGTCGCCGACCGGGGCCACGGATGCGCCGGCACCGGGCGAGCTGCGCTCCGGTCGGTCCGGCGCGGGTTCGCGGTGGCGCGATCGGGTAGCGCACGACCTAGGTCGTCGGACCGCCGGCGGCCGCCCCGACGCACGAGGAGATCGCCGCCATGAGCATGACCGACGCAGACGCCGCCACCGGCTCCCGCGACATCAAGAGCCACGAGACCACGAGCTTCGCCGACCTCGGCAAGGAGATGTGGGCCTACCTCACGGGCAAGGGTGCGGCCATCAACTACGAGTTCGTCGACATGACCGTCGAGGTGCCCCGGGAGACCGGATCGGACGCTCCCCGCGCGACCTGGAAGCTCAACGGCACCCTGCGGATCACGACCGCCGAGAACGCCAGCCGGGGATGACGGACCCGCGCGCTCACCTGCACCTGTCCGGCGAGCTCTCGCTGCAGGTGGACGGGGTGGGCGTGGAGGTGCATGCCGACGGCCCGGACGTGCGGATCGTCGCCGACGACGTCGGCGCCTTCGTGGCCCGGGTCCGGGAGGCGGCGACCGCACGCAGCGGAGTGGCACCGGGCCGCCGGGACCTCGGCGGGCTGGCCGAGGCCCTGGCCCAGGCAGGCATCACCGCGCACCTCTCCTCCCCCACGCGCGCGGTGGCCGTGGCGGGCGCCGGCGTCGACTCGCCGGCCGGGGGCCTGCTCCTGGGCACCCGGCTGGTCCGGCCCGGTGCCGCCGTGGTGGTGATCGCCGCCGGCCGCGGACGCACACTCCTCGCCGCGGGGGCGGTTGCGGTGGCGCTGGCCACCGTCCTGGTGCGCCGCCGCCGCTGACCGGTAGGACGCGGCGGCCGTCGAGCCGCCGCGCCCACCCGGGGCTCAGGCGCCGGCTGTGACCCGCTCCTCGGCCAGGCTGCGGGTGAACAGCGGCGGCAGGTAGCGCAGCATCAGGGCCGACCACACCACGTGCGTGAGCATCGACGCCTGGACGCCGCCGGTGACCTTGCGCTGCTGCGCGAAGAGCAGGCCCATCGGCACGCTGGCCAGCACGAGCGCGGGGTTGCGGGTGGTCGTCGTGGCCAGCCCGTAGACGACCGTCGAGGTGAGCACCTGCCGGTCGGTGCCCGCCGCGGCGTACACCGAGCCCCGGAAGAACACCTCCTCCGCGACGCCGTTGGCCAGCGTGGTGGCGAGCACCAGCGGCGTCGTCCCCTGGTCGGCGTAGCGGAGCACCGAGCCGATCGCCCGCTCGAGGACGGGGATCCGCCGGGCGACCAGCGCCGCGGCGTAGAACGCACCGAAGGCACCGATCCCGGAGAGGACCGGTGTGATCACCGGCCGGCGCAGCTGTTCCCCAGGCCCGAACATCCGTCCCAGGTGGAGCGGCCCGGACGCCAGCCCACCGGCCACCCAGGTGGCGGCCACCCCGAGCGTGAGCCCGTAGAACCGGGGCGAACCGGGTGGCGTCGACAGCGACACCCCGAGCAACGACGCGCCGGTGACCGCGGTGGCGGCGGTGACGCGCCGGCGGCGCCGGAAGGCCTCGTTGCTCTCCCAGTGGTCGCGGGGCACGCTCCGCAGGAGCGGTCCGGCCGCCCGGCGGACCCGGGCCGGCAGCGCCCGGAGCGCACGGCCGCGGGTCACCGGCGGGCTCCGCGGCTGAGCCATCCGCCGCGCCGGTCCCCTACCTGCTGCCGTCGCTCCCGCGCCCGCTCGATCAGGGCTGCCGTCACCATCTCGTCGTAGTCCATCGGCTCGAAGGGCACGACCGAGCGGATGGCGTCGTCGGTGACGACGACCTCGTTGGCCATGGAATCGATGAGCGACCGACCGGTCGTCACGTCGACGTCGGTGACGAAGGCCAGCCAGCGGGAGGACAGCCGGGGGCTGAGCAGCGGCACCGGGACGACGAACAGGTGCCGGTTCTGGATCTCGGCGATCCGGGTGAGCATCTGGAGGTAGGTGAGCACGTCCGGACCGCCCACCTCGAACACCCTCCCGGTCGCCTCCGGCGCCCCGAGGACACCGACCAGGTACCGGACGACGTCGGCGACCGCGATCGGCTGAGCCCGCGTGCTGACCCACCGCGGGGTGACCATGGCCGGCAGATGCGCCACGAGCTGGCGGGTCATCTCCCACGACACCCCGCCGTGGCCGACCACGATGCCCGCGCGCAGCACGGTCACCGGCACACCGGCGCCACCCAGGAGCTGCTCCACCTCGCGGCGGCTGCGCAGGTGCTTGGACAGCTTGTCGCCGTCCTGACCCAGGCCGCCGAGGTAGATGATCCGGCCGACCCCCGCCGCGGCCGCGGCCCGGGCGAAGGCACGCGCCGCGTCGGCGTCCTTGCGCTCGAAGTCCGGGTCGTCGAGGGAGTGCACCAGGTAGTAGGCGGCCGCGCAGCCCTCGAGCGCCGTCCGCAGCGAGTCCTCGTCCCCGACGTCCCCGGCGACCGGCGTCCCGGGCCCGTCGTAGCGCTCCGGTCGCCGGGTCATCGCCCTGACCTCGTGCCCTGCCTCCTCGAGCGCGGCCGCCAGCCGGCTGCCCACGAACCCGGACGCCCCGGTGACCAGTACCTTCACCGACCCAGCCTGACGCCCACGGGCGATCACCGCGACCCGGTCCTCCCGGCGACACGACGGCGCGTCCGTCGGGCGCGGATCCCGCAGCCCGGATTCCGGAACACCTACGGTCGCATCATGCCGACCTACCGACTGCTGATCGGTGGTGTCACGGTGCTCGACACCTTCCGTGCGGCCGAGCTGCAGCCGGCGCTGCGGGTCGCCCACCTCCTGGCCGGCGCCCACGCCGGCCGCGGCTGGCACGAGTGCCACCCGCGGCAGGACTACCGGCTGCAGGTCGACCACGGAGGCAGCTGGGTGCCCGTGACCGGGTGGCGTCCTGACGCCGTCCGACTGCCGAGGCCCCGCACCGCGGCCGAGTAGGGCAACTGCGCCCGGTCAGCCGGCGCGGCGGTCCTGGGTCGTGGTCAGGCGGCTCTCGGGGAGCGGCCGCAGCGCCTCCACCAGAGCGGAAGTGGACCCCCCCGTTCACACCGACCGCCCACCGCCGCTCGACCGGCTCAGTGCGTCATGGGCTCCGCGGCGACCTCGCCCTCGTAGGTGCGCAGGTCGTTGAGCACATCCTGGCGCCGCTCGCCGGCCCAGTCGAGCTGGGTCTTCGGGAGCTCGCCCCCTTCGTACACCCGCTCGTAGGTGATGAGCTCCCAGCTGTACTCGTGCGGCAGGTAGTCATTGCGGACGAAGCGCGTACGGATGTCCTCCGGGAAGGTCTGCACCTCCCCGTTCAGGATCACGACCTGCACCTTGTCCGGCTGGTACAGGACACGGATGTCCTTCACCGGGTCGCCGTCGACGACGATGATGTCCGCGATCTTGCCCTCCGCGATGACGCCGAGGTCGTCAGGCAGCCCCATGGCGTTGGCGCCGTGCTTGGTACCCGCCTGGATGGCTTCGAGCGAGCTCATGCCGGTGTACATCATCAGCAGCTCGAGCTCACGGGCATGCCACTGCCCGTAGGGGGTGAGCGCGAAGCCGCTGTCGGTGCCCATCGCGAACTTCACGCCGGCCTGATAGGCGCGGTGCAGGGAGTCCATGGTGGTCTCGTTCATCCGCTTGGTGGCCTCGACGATCGAGTGGCGGGCGCGGGCCGCTTCGGCGAACTCGACGACGTGGTGCATCAACAGCTGAGTCGGAGCCAGCGGGATCTGGCTCTTCGCGAGGTTCTCGATGGTGGCGTCGGACATCCGGTTCCCGTGCATGATGTGGTCGAAGCCTGCATTCACGGCGGCGTTCATCTCGCCGTCCCCGCGCGCGTGGATGGTGATCTTGAGACCGAGCTGGTGGGCGAGGTCGGCGCACATCTTGAGCTCGTCGTTCGTGAAGGCCTGGAAGTCGCCGAAGGGCGAGTCGGCCAGCTTGATGATGTCGACTCCGCCCTTCTTCTGGCGCCGGATCTCGTCGATCATCTGATCCTTGGTGTTCGTCAGCCGGCCGGTGCTGGAGTCCGGCACGCCGGTCGAGTCCGGGAACCAGTCGGACAGACCGTTGCTGGTCGTCAGGTACCGACCAGCGGTCGTCATCCGCGGGCCGTGGACCAGGCCGCGGCGGATGCCCTCGCGCAGCCCCACTCCGATGAAGTGGCTGCCCCCGGGTTGGGAGATGCTCGTGACCCCGGCTGCCAGGACCTTCTCGACGTTGACCGCGGCGATCAGCGTCCGCATCTCGGCGGACGTGTACATGCTGATCTCTTCTTCGGTCCTGGCCAGCCCGTACGTCATGTGACAGTGGATGTCGATCAGTCCGGGCATCACCGTCCGGCCACGGGCGTCGACGGTGGTCAGGTGCGCTCCGCGCGGCACGTCTCGTTCCACGTCGACGTCTCCGACCCGGATGATGCGCGCGTCGCGGACGAGGACGTCGCAGTTCTTCCGCGGAGGTGTCAGGTCTCCGTCGACGACGGTGCCGTTGGCGATGTGCAGGTAGGTGGAAGCCATCTCAGTTGTCTCCTTCGCCGTGGTGACCAGTCGCGGCGGGAACGGCCTGACCGGTCGAGAACTCGTGGACGACCCGGGTGAACTGCACGGGGTCCTCGAAGTAGGGCGCGTGGCCGCAACCGGCCATCACGTGGAACTGCGCCTGCGGCAGGGCCTCGCTGGTCTGCAGACCCATGGGCAGTGGCGTCCACTGGTCCCGCTCCCCCCAGACCAGGAGGATCGGGATGTCGGGTCTGGTGGTCTGGAGCCGTTGCGTCTGCAGATCCGCGACCGAGTCCTCGTTGAGCGCCTGAGCCGCCTTGTGCAGCGCCTCCCGCGCACCCCACGACGAGTTGATCTGCGATTCTTCGCGCACCCAGGCGTCGACGACCTGCTCTCCGGAGGACAGCAGGAACGTCAGCTTGGACCGCACCGCTTCCGGGCTGCCGTCCGAGACCCGCTCCGGGGGCACCATCGACGCCGGGTCCATCGGCACGATCCCCATCGTTCCGATGAGCACCAGACCGGCGACGAGTTCGGGCCGTTCGCAGGCCAGGGTCGCGGCGACCTGGCCACCGAGGGAGGTGCCCAGCACCGTGACGCCGCGGAGCCCGAGGGCGTCCAGCACTCCCGCGGCGAAGCGAGCGAAGTCCCGCGGGCGGTACCCGTAGTCCGCCGGCTTGGCGGCCAGCCCGTGCCCGGGGAAGTCCATGGCGAGGACCCGGTAGCCCGCCGCCGCGAGGTGCGCCATGACGGGGATGAAGCGGTCGGCCCGGGAGCCGACGCCGTGCATGCAGAAGAGGACCCGTTCACCGCTGCCGCACTCGACGACCCGGGTGGTGAGGCCGTCGACGGTCACCGGATAGGCGATCGTGATGTCCCTGCCCTGCTGGAAGTAGGCGGTGACCATCGCGGTCACGCCCCAGCCGGGCGGATGGCGAGCGCTTCGATCTCGACGACGAAACGCTCCTCGACGAGGCCGGCGACGACCAGGAGGGTGTTCGGCGGGTAGACCCCCTCGGGATAGATGTCGGAGAACACCTCTCTGCGGGTCTGCATGAAGTGCGGGATGGTCTCCCGGCCGACGAGGAAGGTCTGGAACTTGACCACGTGCTCGAAGCCGAGTCCCACCGCGGCCAGGGCGCGCCCCACGTTGGCGAAGGACCCACGCACCTGGTCCGCGGCAGAGTCCGTGGCGGGAAAGGCGCCGGCCTCGTCGGTGCCGAACTGCCCGGCGACGACGACGAGGTCGCCGCCGGAGGACTCGGACACGGGCGAGTAGTCGCCGAACTTCGCGAGGCCGGGGACGACGGGGTGGTACGTGACGGACATATCTGGCTCCAGTTCACATCGGGCGGGCGGGTTCATGGGTGACGGTTGATGTGCCGCACTCCGGTCTCCTGGGAGCGGGGCGCGCCGGAGGTCGACGTGGCCGCACACTCCCGGGCGGCCACGCCCGCCCCTCAGCAGTCCCCTGCGTCGATCTGCGCCTGGGAGGCCTCGAGGTTGTCCGGCGTGATGGTCAGCACCTCGACGGGCACGACACGGTCCTCGGGCTCGGTGCCGTCCTGCACGTAGTCGATCAGGACCTGGGCACCCTGGCGGCCGGTCGCGTAACCACAGAGGCTGATGGTCATGTCCAGGTCACCGGCGGAGATCGCCTCGAGGGCCGGGGCGCCGCCATCGGTACCGATGATCAGGATGTCGTCCGGTGCGATGCCGCGCTGCTGCACGGCCAGGATGCCGCCGAGAGCGATGTCGTCGTTGTCGAAGTAGAGAGCGTCCACGGTGGCATTTCCGGTGAGCACGTTCTCGGTCGCGGTGAGACCGGCGTCGGAGCTGAACTCGCCGGCGTAGGGCCCGTCGATCAGGGTGATGCCGGGGTTCTCCTCGAACACCTCCATCGCCCCGCGGGCCTGCTCCTCGCTGAAGCTCAGCCCGCGGATGCCGTGGATGTAGGCGACCGTGCCCTGTCCGCCGAGCGCATCGACGATGTACTGCGCCTTCTGCCGCCCGACCTCGACGTACTGCGCCCCCACGTGGGCCAGCTGGGACGCGTGCCCGTCCTCGGCGAGATCGTTGGCGAGGGTGACGACGGGCACCCCGTTGCTGTCGGCCTGCTGGATGACCGGGATGAGCGCGGAAGCGTCGACCGGGACGACCATGAGGCCGTCCGGCACGCTGCTCAGCGCGTTCTCCAGCTGGCTGAACTGCAGCTCCGGATCCGTCTCGCCGTAGGTCACGTTGACCGTGACGCCGTCCTCGTCAGCGACGTCCTGGATGCCCCGGATCATGTCCTGGAAGTAGGGAAGCGAGCGGGAGTAGACGTTGAACTCCAGCGTGAGGTCGTCATCGCCCCCACCCCCGCCGCCCCCGCCGCCCCCGTTGGCGTCGGCGTCGTTGGAGCAGGCGGCCAGCGAGACGACGAGACCCGCTGCGGCGGTGAGCGCCCACAGGGCGCGGGGGGTGGACGTGGCAGACATGACGTTCTCCTCGATGAAGGGGTGACGGCGGTTCGTATCGACCGTGCTCGTGTGGAGCGGTGGTGCGGGGCGGTGTGCGAAGGCGGAGCAGGGTGCGGTGCCGGGCGGTACCGCACCCCCGAGTGGGTCGAGCACTACTGCGGCGGATGGGTCGTCCGGAGGTCCGGCGACGGCGTGCCGCCGTACGAGCCGGAGGGGCCTGCTCGATCCGCCGGGCCGGCCACGGGATCGGTGTGCACGCCACCGGGCTCGACGGCGAGGGTCCGCACGCGGGTCCTGATGAGCCGGCGGCGCAGGAAGTCCACGGAGGCGGCCAGGATGAAGACGATGCCGAGGACGATGTTCTTGTAGTCCTCGCTGATCCCGCTGATGTCCAGGCCGTTGCGGAGCACGGCGATGAGGAGGACGCCCCACAGGGTCCGGACGACGGAACCGCGCCCACCGTTGAGGCTGGTGCCGCCGACGACGACGGCGGCGATGGCTTCGAGCGCCAGCGTTCCATTGGCGTTGGGCTGCCCCGACTGGACGCGTACCAGCAGCGCCAGCCCAGCGAGGGCGGCGGCGAGCCCGGTGACGAGGAAGATCAGCATGCGGATCCGCGAGACCGAGATGCCCGACAGCCGGGCGGCCTCGGTGTTCCCGCCGACAGCCAGCACCTGGTACCCGAACACGGTCTGCCGCTGCAGCCACCAGAGGGCCAGGAACACCACGGCTGTGCCCACCACCAGGACGGGCAGGCCGGCGACCCGCAGCGTGGACAACGAGCGGAAGCCGTCGGGCAACCCGCTGACCACGCCGCCGTTGGTCATCGCCAGCGCAACCGCTCCCGCGATGATCATCGTCCCCAGGGTCGTGATGAAGGACGGGACCTGCAGGAATGTCACGATGGCGCCGTTGACCAGGCCGAGCACGATGCCGGCGCCCAGGCAGACGAGGACTCCCAGCCAGATCGATCCGGTGTCGGCCATCACCGTCGCGCCGAGCACGCTGATCAGCGCCGAGCCCGTACCCACCGACAGATCCAGCTCGCGGCCCATGATCACGAACGTCATGCCGAAGGCGACGATCGCCAGGATCGAAGCCTGCGTCAGCACGTTCGTGACGTTGATCCGGGACAGGAAGTTGTCGTTGGTGGCTGCCAGGTAGACGACGAGCGCAGCCACGACGCCGGGGACGAAGAGCATGTCGAACAGCTCGCCCCGGGGCCGGGACCGGCTCGAGCGCGGGCGGGGTTCCTCGGGCGTGCGGGAAGTCGCCGGCGCGGCCGGCCTGTCGGCCTTGGACAGAGTCATCGCGGTTCTCCCTGCGTGGATGCGGCGGGCGTCCGGGCGAGTGGCGGAGGTGCGGCGGAGCCGGTAGCCGTGCGGCCCGCGCGAACCGGCCGGACGGCGGCCCGGGAGCCGTCGTCCTCGCCGGAGGTCAGCGAGGTCAGCCGGTGGTCGTCGAGCTCGTCGACCGGCCGCACATGGGTCAGCCGGCCGTGCCGGAAGATGCAGACCCGGTCCGCGAGGGCGAGGACCTCGGACACGTCGGTCGAGTAGAGGACCACCGCGCCGCCGCCTGCGGTGAAATCGCGGAACAGATCGTGGATCTGAGCTCGGCCGCCGATGTCGACGCCCTGCGTGGGCTCCTCGACTGCCATCAGGCGCACCCCTGAGGCCAGCAGCTTGGCGACCATGACCTTCTGCTGGTTGCCGCCGGAGAGGACAGCAGCAGGCACCTCGGGGCCGGCCATGCGGATGTCGAGCCGGCGCCGGTAGTCCTCGGCACGATCGACCAGCCGCCGCCGGGACACCTGACCGTGCCGGGCCACCTCCCCGAGCGATGCCAGCGAGATGTTGACCGCGCACGACTGGCCGAGCACCAGACCTCGCGCCTTGCGATCCTCGGGGATGAAGCCGATGCCGTGCCGTTGCGCGTCGCGGGCGGTGCGTAGCGCCACGGGCCGGCCGTCGATCTCTGCGCGACCGCGGAGCGGCACGTCGCCCCCGAGCATCGAGACGACGGTCGCCGCACCGGAGCCCATCAGCCCGGCCAGCGCGAGTATCTCGCCGCCGTGGACCTCGAGGTCCACGGCCGGGCCACCCTCGACCACCTGCACGTCGCGCAGCCGCACCAGGACGTCGGGTCGCACGGTTGACGAGCGTCGGGCGGAGGTCTGCGGCCGGTCGCCGACCATCAGCCGGGCCATCTCCGGAGTGGACAGTCCGGCGACCCGCCGTTCGGCCACGCGCGCCCCGTCGCGGAGGACGGTGAGCCGGTCGGCGACGGCCACGACCTCGTCCAGGCGGTGCGAGACGAACGCCAGACCGACGCCCTGCCCCCGCAGGGTCCGCATGAGGGTCAGCACCTGCTCGGCCGCTTCGGGTTCCAGCGAGGCGGTGGGCTCGTCGAGGATGAGGAACCGGGGCTCCAGCAACATCGCGCGGGCGATCTCGACGAACTTGCGCTCGGCCGGGCCCAACGAGCCCACCAGCGCCTGTGGATCGAGGTGGACGCCCAGACGATCCAGCAGACCAGCCACCCGCCGGCGCCAGTCCCGGTGGTCGACCGCTCCGAACAGGGCCGCCCGGCGGGGTGGGCGCCGAGCTCCGGCGAGCAGGTTGTGCTCGACCGACAGGTCCGGAAAGAGGTTGTAGTTCTGGTAGACCACGGCAACGCCGGCCGCCTGTGCTGCTTGAGGCGTGGGGAACACGACCGGCTCGTCGTCGCAGTGGAGCGTGCCGCCGGTCGGCCTCACCGCTCCGGTGAGCACCTTGATGAGCGTGCTCTTCCCTGATCCGTTCTCACCGAGCAGCGCGTGGATCTCGCCGCCCCGGAGCTCGAAGTCGACATCGCGGAGGACCACGACCCCCGAATAGTCGTGGACGGCGCCACGAACTCCGAAGCTCGGCGCCTCGTCGGTCACGGACATCGCCTCAGCCCGCCGCACTGTTCAGGCCGAGGTCTCCGTTGCCGACGTCGACGCTCGTGCACCCGCGCACGACGTCTCCGGTCACCGGTCGGCGATCTCCTCCGCGGACGTCGACCACCGTGCCGATGGAGATCTTGATGCAGTTCCCGCTCATGAGAACTCCTCTCGAGCCTGCCGAAGGGTGTGCGAGGTCGCGGCACGTCCCGGAGCGCGCGTGCCGCCGGGGACGTGTCGTGGGGGTGGTGTGTGGACGTGGGAGGTAGCGGTGGTGCGGCTCAGCCGCTCCCGGGCTCGAGCCGGGGAGCCACGGACGCCGCAGTGCGGTGCAGGTGCTCGCGGATCGCGGTTTCCATCGCGTCCGGGTCACGCGCTGCGAGTGCCGCCACCATCTCGGCGTGCTCGTCGTGGGCCGCCGCGGCTGATGGACCGGCGGAGACCAGGATGCGGACGTAGAACTTCGCCCTGGCCGCCATCGTGTAGATGAGCGTGACGAGCTCGCGGTTCTCACAGGGGGCGTAGAGAGTGGCGTGGAACTGCTGGTTCAACTGCGCCCACGCCACCGGGTCGATCACGCCGCCCATCGATTCGTGCATCTCGGCGACGGCCTGGATGTGGGCGTCGGTGGTGCCCGCGACCACCTTGCGGCCGGCCAGCACCTCGATCTGCTCACGGATCTCGTACAGGTCGAGGAGCCGCTGGACCGATGGTCGGGTGACCATCGCCCCCCGGCGCGCGTCGAACGTGACCAGGCCTTCGCTGGCGAGCGCGTGCAGCGCCTCTCGCAACGGGGTCCGACTGATCCCGAGGCGGGCGGCCAACTCGTCCTGCCGCAGCGGAGCGTCGACCTCGACCCCACCGCTGATGATGAGGTCCCGCAACGCGTCGCGGGTTGCGTCGCGGATCGTTCCCCGTGGTATCGGGAAGAAGCTTGCGAGGGCTCCGTCGGCCACGACAGGTTCAGGGCTCATGCGGGGACTCCTGGGCGATGTCCTGCGGGCCGCCGACGGTGTTGGTCAAGGTGCCCAGTCCGGTGATGCTGACCTCGACAGTGTCGTTCGAGCTCAGGAAGCGTGGCGGGTCGAACCCGATACCGACGCCGGCCGGCGTCCCGGTGGCGATGACGTCACCAGGGACCAGGGTCATGCCCGCGCTGAGCGTGGCGATGAGCGTCGGGACGTCGAAGATCAGGTCCGCGGTCTTCGCGGACTGACGGAGCTCGCCGTTCACTCGCGTCTCGACCAGCAGGCCGGTGACGTCGACCTCGTCGGCGGTCACCGCATACGGCCCCATGGGGCAGGTGCCGTCCAACGACTTGCCGAGGAACCACTGCCGGTGGTCGCGCTGGAGGTCGCGCGCAGTCACGTCGTTGATGATCGTGTAGCCCCACACGTGGCCCAGCGCGTCCTCGCGCGAGATGTTGCGTCCCCCCCGGCCGATGATCACCCCCAGTTCCGCCTCGTAGTCCAGCTCGTGGGTGAGGTGGTCGTGCAGCGGGATGCACTCTCCGGATGCGATGACCGAGCTCGAGGCCTTGGTGAAGATGATGGGCCGCTCAGGCACGCCGCCGCTCGGAGTGGCGTTGTAGCCGGACGCCTCGAACTCCAGCGAGTGGTCGTAGTAGTTCTGCCCGACGCAGATGACGTTGCGGGCCGGCCGCGGGATGGGTGCCAGGAGCCGGACCTCGCTCAGCGGCATGGGCGTGGTGGACGGCACCGACGTCGGCGTTCCCCGCTGGATCAACTCGAGGAGCCCGACAGGAGCGCCATCGGCGCTGACCCCGTACCCGTGAGGGACGGGGAACACGTCCGCACCACGAACCACCCCGACACCCGGACCGTCCTTGCCGAGGAAGGACACGAACTTCATGGCAGAGCCTCCAGATCCGCGCGTCGGGCGCGGGGTCGATGCGGACGTCAGGCGAGGGTGAGGGGGGTGGTCCGAGCGCCGGCGGGGACGTGCCGGGCGCCCCTGTTGAGCCCGTTCTGGAAGGGCCGGGTCCCGGACACAGACCTGAGAAGGCGTCCACGGACGCCGTCGAGACGCTCAGGTGACTTCGAGACCACGAAGCCGTAGAGGTAGGACCACCACTGGACGTGGTCGGTCAGGGCGCGGTTCTCACGTTCCCAGCGCGCCAAGCCGGTCGGGATGTCCTTCTCGTGTTCCAGGGTCATCGCGAGCGCCATGGCGTTGATGAACGCCGTGTTCGCGGCCTGTCCGAGGTTGGGCGGCATGGCGTGGGCGGCGTCGCCGATGACGGCTACGTGCCCCTTCGACCAGTGCCGGCAGCGCACGTTGACCAGGCGGTCCCACCGGCCGGCCTCGGCGAATCGATCGACCAGGTGCGCGGCGGCCGGGAACTGCTCACTCCACAGGTCGCGGTCGACCGGCATCCGGCTGGCGCGCTCGTCCGACACCGGAGCACTGAGGAAGATGTAGTCCTGGCCGTCGGTGCACGGGTTGTAGAGCAGTCGCCGGCGCCCGTGCCAGTACTCGATGATGGTGTCGTCCGGGTCGTCCTCGGACCGGTCGATCATCATCCGGATGCCGGCCTCGGTCCCGAAGTCCATCCAAGCCGTCGAGAAGATGGACTCGCGCAGCCGCGAGTACGCGCCGTCCGCCGCGACCACGAGATCGGCCTTGTACTCCTTGCCGTTCTCCATCTGCAGTCGCCCGTCCGGCGAAGCACCCACCGCCAGAGAAGACGTCTCGATCTCCACCCCGAAGTGCGCGGCCTGGGCGATAAGCGCCTCGTAGAGATCGGCGCGCGGCGGCAGGAGCAACCGGTCGTCCGGGGTGGTCATGCGCGACATCAGCGCGCGACCGTTGCGGTCGGCGATCCTCCACTCGGCGATGCTGCGCGCTCGAGCAGTGGCTTGGTCGAAGGCTCCGATGGTCTCGAGCGTGCGGAGGCCGCTCTCCCAGATCCAGATGCCTGCGCCGAACATCCGGAGCTCCGGGTTGCGCTCGTGCAGGCGGACCTTCCACCCGAGCTGGGACAACCGGGTGGCGAGGACCAGGCCGGACAGTCCGGCGCCGGCGATCTCGGCGGTTCTGGGCATGCGGTTCCTCCACGACTGGCGTTTCGACCCGGCCACCCCTGGGTCCAGGACTTGCGATCCGACGCGTGCAGTCCTGGCCGGAATCTTGGATCCTGGATCCGGGATGCAGGATCCAACCTAGCCAGGGTGGGCACCGCCGAGAAGAGCCCGCGGGTTAAGTCCGCCGACCTTCTGCGTTGCCTCCTTGTTAAGCCGGCGAACTCGCCTCGAGCGTGGGGATGCGAGGCTCGACCGCCGCGATGGGCGGTGGGGCGTCGGCCGGGAAACCGGCGAGGCGCCGGCACAGCCGGCAGCGAGGACCCCCGCACGCCGGAGCAGCCGGATCTCCGGGCGAGCATCCGGTTTCCGCCGAGCCCGAGCCCGAGCTCGGCGGAAAGGTTCCACCTACCGCCGGAGATCAGCCGGGAGCGAGTGCGGGCATCGTCAGGCGGACGGTCTCCGGCAGGGCCTCGAGCGCGCTGACCAGCTCCGGCGGCAGCGCGGCACTGACGTCGGTGACCGCGTAGCCGAGCTCGCCCCGGGTGGCCAGCACCTGGCCGTCCACGTTGAGCCCGTGCTCCCCCACGAGGGCGCTCACGCGGGCGAGGACGCCGGGCTCGTTGCGGTGCAGCAGGGCGAAGCGCACGGCCGACGAACCGTGCAGCGCGACGGCGGGCAGGTTGACGCTCAGCGTCGTCGTCCCCGAACGCGAGTAGTCGACGAGCTTGCCGGCGACGAAGCGCCCGATGTCGTGCTGCGCCTCCTGGGTCGACCCGCCGACGTGCGGGGTGAGGACGACGTTGGGCAGCCCGCGGAGCACCGAGTCGAACGGGTCACCCTGCTCGCGCGGCTCCTCGGGGAACACGTCCACCGCGGCGCCCGCGATGTGGCCGCTGAGCACGTGCTCGCGCAGCGCCTCGTGGTCGACGACGAACCCGCGGGACAGGTTGAGGAACAGGCTGCGCGGGCGCATGCGGGCGAACTGCTCGGCGCCGAACAGCCCGGCGTTCCCACCGCGGCCGTCCACGTGCAGGGTGACGGCCTCCGCCCGCTCCAGCAGCTCCTCCAGGGTGTCGCAGCGCTCCGCGTTGCCCAGGGCGAGCTTGTCCTCGAGGTCGTAGTAGACGACCCGCATGCCCAGCGCCTCGGCCAGCACCGACAGCTGGCTGCCGATGTTCCCGTAGCCGATGATGCCCAGCGTCCGTCCGCGGATCTCGTGACTGCCGGCCGCCGACTTGTCCCAGGTGCCGGAGTGCAGCGCGCGGTCCCGGTCGATCAGCCGCCGGGCCAGGATGATGATCTCCGCGAGCGCCATCTCCACCACGCTGCGGGTGTTGGAGAAGGGCGCGTTGAACACCGCCACCCCGGCCTGCGCCGCGGCGCCCAGGTCGATCTGGTTGGTGCCGATGCAGAACGCGCCGACGGCCAGGAGGTCGGGACGCGCACGCAGGACCTCGGCGGTCACCTGGGTCTTCGACCGGATGCCCAGCAGCGCCACGCCGTCGAGCGCGTCGATCAGGTCGCCCTCGTCCAGTGCGCCCCGCCGCGCCTCCACGTCGTACCCGGCGGACTCGAGGAGCTCGACCGCCACCGGGTCGATGTTCTCCAGCAGCAGGGCTCTCGGCATGCCCCCGAACCTAGTCGACCGGGGTCGGGGGGCTGAGGCCCTGCCCCAGCTCCGCCATGGCGTCAGCCAGGCCCACCTGCGGCGTCCAGCCCCACTGCCGCGCCCGGTCGGTGCGCAGCTGCCCGGTCCAGACCGGCTCGTCGGTCCACTCGGGCGCGACCCCCAGCGCGCCGGTCACCGTGCCGAGGTAGTCCCGCCACGTCGCGGGCTCCCCGGCGACGATCACCGGGGTCGCGCGCCCGGCGACCGGACCGCGTTCCGGGTCGTCCGAGGTGGCGACGGCGCCCGTGGCGACGTCGGACATGAAGGCGGCCAGGTCGTCGACGTGCACCCAGGACCAGGTCTGCTCCGGGTTCGCACTGCGCTGCCCGTCGAGGACCGCCCGCGGGCGCAACGTGTTCCAGACCGAGGTCTCCGCCGCGCCGATGATCGCCGGCGGCCGGACCAGCACGGTCGTGAGCCCGTCGACCTGCGCGAGTGCGGTGTCGGTGGCGTTCTTGGTGTCGGGGTAGGCGCCGCTGCCCTCCGGCAGCAGGGCGCCGTCCTCGGCCACGTCGCCGAGGCCGGCGGAGCGGTCGTAGACACCGGCCGTGGACACGTGCACCAGCCGGGCGACCCCGGCGTCCCGCGCGGCCCGGGCGAGCACCGGCGTGCCCTCGGCCCCCACCCGGTGCTGCTCCGCGCGCGAGGAGCCCATCGGGTGGACCGTCGTGACGACCGCGTCGGCGCC
>Ga0210040_10004074_pt1 | contig 19326 bp, 20 predicted proteins | sample CryGeyCG12114_NA_FD_185462 | JGI IMG/M metagenome (GOLD analysis project Ga0210040, IMG submission 185462) | Groundwater microbial communities from aquifer - Crystal Geyser CG19_WC_8/21/14_NA (SPAdes) (version 2) | ecosystem: Environmental > Aquatic > Deep subsurface > Groundwater | place: USA...
TGCTGAACGCCACCAAAGTATCGGGCCGCACCAGCAAAGGGCTGGGCGTGGGCATCTTCAATGCCCTCAGTAACGACGTGTACGCCACCGTGCGCAACACTGAAACCGGCGACGAGCGGGAAATCCTGACCCAGCCGTTTAGCAACTACAGCATTGCCGTGCTCGACCAGAGCCTCAAAAACAACTCCTACGTTAGCCTCATCAACACCAACGTCACCCGCTCGGGCCGCACCTACGACGCTAACGTAACGGGCGGCCTGTTCCGGTTTGCCAACAAAAAGAACTCCTACGCCCTTGATGGCCGCCTCGTGTACTCGCGACGGCGCGGCAACGTGTTCAACTCCGAAAAGCAGAGCGACGACCAGGATGGCTACAAGTACCAGGTGGGGTTCGGGAAAATCAGCGGCGCGTTTACCTGGGGCGTGAACCACGGCATCGAGTCCGACCACTACAACCCTAACGACCTGGGTATCCTGTTCGGCAACAACAATATCTCGCAGAACCTGTACGCCAACTACAATAAATACAAGCCCTTCTGGAAGGTGAATAATCTCTATAACTGGTTTAACATCGACCATTCGCTCCTGTACCGGCCCACGCGGTACCAGCGAGTCAGCGTTGCGGGCGGCACTCAAACCACGTTCACCAAGAGCTTTATTACCACTGGCTTCAACCTGAACATCGACCCGGCCCGAAACGACTTTTATGAGCCGCGCACCTTTCCGCTGGGCGAGTATTACGTGCGGGTGCCCGGCAGCGTGAACCTCGGGGCTTTCCTGTCGTCGGATTACCGCAAGAAGCTGGCCTGGGACGCAAACGGTGGCATCCGCCGGTACGCAGCCGACGAGCAGCTGGGGCGCACTGGCCGGGCCGGTTACGGGCTGAGCGTGTCGCCGCGCTACCGCGTCAACAACAAGCTGAACTTCCGCTACAGCCTCGACTGGAACCTGAGCCAGAACCAGATCGGCTACGTGAACGGCGGCATGGACGAAGACGAGCCCCTCGACCAGGAGTTTCTGGGGCAGGTGCTTCTGGGGCGCCGCAACGTGGTAACGGTGTCTAACGTGCTGCAAACCGCTTACACGTTCTCCAACCGCATGTCGTTCACGTTTCGGGCGCGGCACTACACCAGCAACGTGCGCTACCAGGACTTTGCCCGCCTCTCGCCCGGCGGCCACGAAGAGCTGGTAGACTACCGCCGCAACCGCGACAACACCTATAATGCTTTCAATATCGACGCGGTATACGCGTGGTGGTTTGCGCCCGGCTCGCAGGTAAGCATCGTGTGGAAAAATGCGGGTTCCACGTTCCTGAACGGCAACGAAGCCACGCCCCTCTACTTCGACAACCTAAGCAACACCATCAACACCCCTCACAACAACTCGGTATCGGTGAAGGTGCTCTATTACCTCGACTACTTGGCCCTCCGCCCAAAGAAGGCCTAGCCGATATGTAGCGCGGAAATCCCGTGGCTTCCGCGCTACAACCCCAACAACTCCGCTGCGGCACCGAAGGCGGACTGGCGGCCTTCCAGCACCCGCTGTTGCACGGTAGCTAGTTGGGTCTGAACCTCGGGGCGGGCATAGAAGCGGGTTTCCAGCGTTTCACGGATGGTTTCGCGCAGCCAGTGTAGGTTTTGCTCCTGGCGGCGGCGCTGGAAATAGCCGCTGGCCTGGGTTTGCTGCACATAGCGCTGCACTACTTCCCACACCTCCGGCACGCCCGCTCCGGTTACGGCCGAGCTGGTAGTTACCACGGGCGCCCAGGCGCTGGGAGCCAGCGGAAACAAGTGCAAGGCGTTCTGGTATTCGCGGCGGGCACGGCGGGAGGCCAGTTCATTGCCGCCGTCGGCTTTGGTGATGGTGACGGCATCGGCCATTTCCATGATGCCTTTCTTGATGCCCTGTAGCTCGTCGCCGGCACCGGCCAGCATCAGCAGCAGAAAGAAATCGACCATGCCGTGCACGGCGGTTTCGCTCTGGCCCACGCCCACAGTTTCCACGAAGATGACGTTGTGGCCGGCGGCTTCGCACAGTACCATAGCTTCGCGGGTAGCCCTTGTGACACCGCCCAGGCTACGACCGGCCGGGGAGGGCCGGATGAAGGCTTGCGGATGCGCGGCCAGCAGGTTCATACGGGTTTTGTCGCCGAGGATGCTGCCGCCGCTACGCTGGGAGGTGGGGTCAACGGCCAGCACCGCCAGCTTGTGGCTGTGCGCGCCAACCAGATGCAGCCCCAACGCCTCAATAAACGTGCTTTTGCCTACGCCCGGCACGCCCGTGATACCCACCCGCACCGAGCGGCCCGCGTGGGGCAGCACCGCGTCCAGCACCTGTTGGGCCAGCGCCTGATCGGAAGGCAGCGTGCTTTCCACCAGCGTAATGGCGCGGCTCAGCATGACGCGGTTGCCACTCAGTACGCCATCAGCGTATTCGGAAACAGAAAAGCGTTTGGCCATTAAACAACGGGGAAAACAACGGTATTGATCAGCAAAAGCAATCCGATAAACAGGTATTGCGTTTGCAAACTACGCCAGCCAGTACATTTGAAGAAATAGGCCCGGGCTACCAAGGTCTTTACGCAAATCCTCGTCGTTGTGAATAAAAGCTTCTACTCTGCCCTGGCCGCGTTGCTGCTGGCGGCCGCCTTGCCGCTCCAGGCCCAAAATGAGCTAAGTAATTTCACGGCTACCGGCCGGGGCGGCGTGGCCACCACGTTTGCCACCAATTACCAGGCCATCGGCATCAATCCGGCCAATTTGGGCCGGGTGGGCGGGGCGCGGGTGGCGTTTACCATCGGCGAGTTTGGGATGGGGCTGGGCTCTCGCTCGCTCACACGCGACCAACTGTACAAGTTCGTTTATAGCACCAACGACGCCCTGAGCGCCGCCGACAAGCAGGAACTGGCCCGCGCCTTCACCTCTGATAACGCGCTCAACCTCAACGGCGACATCACCACCTTGGGGCTGGCTGTGCAGATACCAGCGCTGGGCGGCTTCGCTATCAGTAACCGAGTGCGCACCGCGGGCCACGTAGAACTCAACAAAAACGCGGCGGAACTGCTGTTTCTGGGCCGGAACGCGCCGATTTATGCCACGGCCAGCGCTACCAACATTCCGCTGGTGTCGGAGGCGCTTGATGGTACGCAGATGCAGTTTTCGGCCCTCAACGAATTTAATATTGCCTGGGGGAAGCGCCTGGTTGATTTGCCGCTGTTTCAGCTTTCGGCGGGGGCGGGCTACCGCTACATTCAGGGCATCGGTATTCTGGATGTGCGCGTGAAGCCCGGGGATTTGCAGGCGTACAGCTCGTTGTCGCCGTTGTTCGATATCGACTACGGCAATCTGGCCACCAACCCCAGCTTCAACTTCCAAGCCCGCACCAACGGCCTGCAACCGGTGGGCCGCGGCAACGGCTTCGATTTGGGCGTGGCCATAGAAGCCGGCAAAGCCCTGCGCCTGGGGCTGGCCGTTACTGACCTAGGCCACATGACTTGGGACGGTAACCTGCTCACCGCCAACGACCAAAAGCTGAAACGGTTGAAGTCGGAAGGAGTAGGAACCTACAACTTCTTCAAGGAAGCCGCCGAAATTTTCGCCTCTGGCACCGACAGCCTGTTCCAGTACCAAACCGGCCAAGAGCGGCGGGCCAGCCTGCCCACTAAGCTGCGCGCCGGCGCGGGGCTGCGCATCAGTGAGTTTTTTGAGGCGGGCCTCGACGTAACGCTGCCGCTGAATGAAGTGGCCGGCAACCTCACGGCGCCCTTCGTGGGCGCGGGGGTGGATTATAAGCCGTTGAGCTGGCTGCGCCTGAGCAGCGGCGTAACGGGCGGGGCCGGCTACGGCGTAAGCGTACCGCTGGGCCTCACCATTGCAACCAGTGTGTACGAAGGCGGCCTCAGCACCCGCGACGTGACGGGCCTGCTGAACGACAAGAACCCGTACGTGTCGATGGCGGCAGGTTTCCTGCGGTTTAAGTTCGGCGGTAAAACGCAGTAGAAGTTCATCAAATAGCAAGTTTGTGGCTTACTCAAATAAATGCTAATGCGCATCGCATCAGTGAAGCTCGCAAGGGTGGCCCTGCGGCTTTGGCTGGGCGGCTGGTGGTGGCGTAACAGCGAATCTAACCGTTTCCTTGCTGGAGATTTGAGGGCTAAGATGAATAAGTGATTTTAAAATTACCTAGAACTAGGTATTGTGCAGGGGTGGTAATAGTACTCTATTTGCTGTGGATTTATTCATAATATTTCACAGTAGGATCCTATGACTGTCTCTACGCGGTTCTCTTTTTGTATGGCGCTTTGTGCCTTGGGTATGAGTACGGCACACGCGCAGAGCGAGCTGCACAACTTCTCAACAGTAGCGCGGGGCGGTGTTGCCACCACGTTTGTAACCGACTATCAGGCCATTGGTATCAACCCCGCCAACCTGAGCCGAACCGGCAACGCGCGAGTGGCCTTAACTATTGGCGAATTCGGGATAGGGCTTGGGTCGCAGTCGTTGAGTCGCACGCAGCTGGATAAGATCCTCATGTTTGATCAGGAGGACTTATCCATGGCCGAAAAGCGGGCCCTCGCTCGGTCTTTCACCTCCGACAATACTCTCAACCTCAACATAGATGCCACTCCAGTGGCGCTGTCGGTGGTGTTGCCTGTAGTGGGGAGCTTTGCATTTAGCAGCCGACAGCGGGTGATAAGCCATCTGGCGCTAAACAAAAACATGGCGGAACTACTGTTTTTGGGCAAAGACGCGCCCATTTACCCCGCAAACTTCAACCCCGCCACGGCCCCACTACTTTCGGAAGTGCTCAACGGCACTGCTGTGCAGGCCACGGCTTTCAACGAATATAATATTGCTTATGGTCGTCAGGTGCTGAATTTGCCCAAGCTCAAGCTTTCGGTGGGGGCGGGCTACCGCTACATTCAGGGCATCGGGGTGATAGATGTGCGTGCTGAGAACGGCAAGCTGGAGGCCTACACGGCGGTTTCGCCTCAGTTCAAAATCAACTACGGCGCCGTGGCCCGCAACCCCTCCTTCAACCTGCGAAAAGACACCGATAAACTGCTGCAACCGGTAGGTCGCGGCCATGGCTATGATATAGGGCTAGCCGCTGAAGTGGGTAAAGTGCTGCGCCTGGGTGTGTCAATGGTTGACTTAGGCAACATGACCTGGGAAGGCAACCTGCTGACAGCCAACGACCAGAAATTGCAACGCCTGCGCACCAACGGGGCCGACAGCTACGAATTCTTCTCCGAGCTAGCCGACATCTTCGCCAGCGGCACCGATAGCCTGTTGCACTATAAACCCGCCGATAAGCGCCGCGCCGACTTGCCAACCAAGTTTCGGGCTGGGGTAGGCGTGAAAGTAGGTACGCGGCTGGAAGTAGGCTTTGATGTGACCAAGCCGCTGAATTCGGTAGCTGGTAATATTCCGGATACGTTTTATGGCTTGGGGGTTGATGTGAAGCCCTTTAGCTGGCTACGGCTCAGCAGCGGCGTAAGCCGGGGCGCTGGTTATAGTACGGGCATTCCGGTGGGTATTGCCATTGCCTCCAGCTTCTATGAGGCCGGCTTCAGCACCCGCGACCTGCAAGGCCTGCTCACCGACGAGGATAAGCCATATGCTTCTATTGCTATGGGCTTCCTGCGCCTGAAAATCGGAAAAGTGAAATGACTTCGTGCCGCTCCGAAGCAGGCTGGTGGCTAGGTGAAATATTGTTAGTGACTTATATGGCGTGAGTTGGCCCAACACGGGCTGCCTCACCAACAGTAGAGAAGAAGCCCCTGGCGCGTCTGCACACGCGCCAGGGGCTTCTTCTCTACTGTTGGGTTTTGAAGTATGCAAAGCAGTGCTGCCAGCGGCGCACGCAACAGCATACTTAGTTACTACGCTACTCCCCAGCTCTATTTACCCGGCTCTGTAATGAAGTTGGGTAGGCCGAGCTTGCCGCGGCGGCCGCCGAGCTTCAGGCCGTCGTCAACGTATTTAGCGGTGCTGGCGTCGCCGTTGGGGTTAGTGATAATGCCCAGAAACGGGTTGTCCTCGCGGGCAATGTAGATGTTGCCGTCGGGGGCGCGCTGGAGCTGGCCCACTTTGCGGTTAGCTGATTTGCCAACAACGGCTGCTTTGCCGGTTTTCAAATCGAACTGAAGAATCTGGGCCTGGCCGCCGCCTTCCCCGTTGCTGGACCCGTAGAGCTTGCTGCCATCCGGCGAAAACTCGATGCCATATGCCTCCGGATAAGGCGAGAATACCTTTGGATTCTTCACCAGGCCGGTGTTGCGGTCAAAGTCGAATACCTCGTAGCGGTTGGCTTCGCGCCACACGGCCACGGCAATTTTGCGGCCATCGGGCGAGAACTTCATGGCCCCAATGGCGTTGCGGCCCGGCCCAGCGTGCATGCCACCCATGTTGCTCAGAATGGGCTTAGTCTGCACGCCCTCCGCCGTGACAAGGTAGCTCACGAAGGCGTTGGAATTCCAGCGGTGGGCCACTACCCACACGTCGCGGCCGTTGGCGTGGCGTACGGCGGCCAGCTTCTCTGCCACCGGCGAAATCAGTAGGATGTTCACGCGGGGCACGTCGCCGAGGCCATTGTCGCGGGTCATATCCACCACCGAATAACGCAAGCCTTCCTTGCCGCCTTGTGCGCCTACCGTAAACAGGTAGAATACGTTGCCGCTGCCGGGGTCGGGCACGATGAGGGCGCTCTGGGTGCTGGCGCTGGACCCCGTGAGCTGGCGGCCGTTGGGCATAATGGCGTGCTTGCGGTTGAACACGTTTTCGCCGTTGGTGTAAAACAACAGTTGCCCTTGGGCATTGGTGGCCACCGCCGAGCCTTCGTAGGTGGTCATTTTACCGTCGAGCAAGGGAGTGGGCGCACCGCCCGTCATCGGGAAGCGAAGCCCGGCCTGCTGCCCGAAGTACCAGATGCTTTGCTCGCCCTGCGCCCAGACAGCCGTTGGGAGAAGCGAGAAAACCAGAAAAAGAAGTCGTTTCATGTTGGAAAGATAAGGCTAGCCCTCTAACGCAATTTCGTGCCAGATAATGTGGCTGCACCTTCGGGTAGTGGCTCGGCAGCATACTTTCCATCAGTGCTGTTACAGCCCGATACCAAACGCAAAGGCTGGCTACTGACAGCGCAACCTATAGCTCTGCATCCTTACTGCTTTGGCAACTCCCCGCGTAACAACGGCTCAATAAGTGGGGCGATAATTCGGTAGCTGGCACCCCACAGCTTGTAGCCGCCGGCAATGCGGTAGAATGCCACGCGGCGCATGTCGGGCCAGCCAGGCAGTTGCCAGTCTTCCTCAACGTGCTGGGCGGGGTCGGCGAGGTGGCGCAGCGGAATTTCCAGCACTTCCTCTACTTCGCGCTGCTGCCACTGCCACACCTCGGGCCGCCGGATACGGCCCAGGAACGGTGCAATACGGAAGCCAGTGGGTACGGCCACGGTAGGTAGCGCGGCCAGTATTTCTACGTTCGGGGCAGTCAATCCTACTTCCTCCTCAGCTTCGCGCAGCGCGGTAGCCAGCAACGATGCATCGGTGGGCTCGTGCTTGCCGCCGGGAAAGGCCAGTTGCCCGCCGTGGATACCGAAGCTGCTGCGGCGCACCATCACTACGTGCAACTCACCGGCCGCATCGTGGAAAATGGGCACGAGTACCGCCGAGTCGCGCAGATTAGTAGGAATTGGAAAGTCGTCGGGAGTGAGAAGGGCCGGCATGAATACAACATTGAGCGCATCGGGTAAACCCGCGCAAAGCAGAATGGTTGTGCGGGCTACTCCACGGCATACGCGCCGCGGGCATCTACGCTCACGCATGGGAGCTGGTGGTGGTCTTCGAAATACTGGTAGCCGGCCACCATGCTCTGCCAGAAGCGGCTGTGTGGGCTGGCCACCCGGCGGGCCAGGTTTTCGGCGTTTAGCTCAAACGGAAAGATATGTACGGCAATATCGGTTTGGCCGGCGGCGCGGGCTTCCACGGCCAGCACGTACAATTCCCGAATACCCGCGTCGGTGATGGGCAGGCAGCCCACCGTTACGTTGGAGCCGTGGATGAAAATGTCGCCGCCGGGGTCGGGTGCGGCGTGGCGCAGGTCGGCGGTGTTAGGGTAGTCCAGGCCCAGCGAGAGATGGTAGTTGCTGGCTGGGTTGAAGCGGTTGATAAAGTAAAAACCTTCGGGAACCTGACCGTCATCCGCGCGCTGCTTGGGCCCGAGCGTGCCGGAGGTGCCAGCCAGACGGTAGGTGCGTAGCAGCACAAACGCGCCGGTGCCATGCTCCCGTCCCCAGGCTTCCAAGCGCCGTCCCACTTTGAAAGCCCGCAGATACAGCTCCAGTCGTCTCGCCGGAATACCATTGCGCCGCAATAGGTCATGTAGGTCGGTTTCGTGGAGGGCATAAGCGGCACGCACGCGTGGAAACTGCTGCTGCTGCACCCGAAACGCCGGATCAGGCTCGGTAGCCTGGGTGATGGAAGAACCCGAACTGGCACACAGAGGCAGGAGCAGGGCCGTAGCCAGCAGAACAAGCAACCGCATGAAGAAGAAAGAAGCGCGCCGGATGCTGGTTTAACACAAACCGCTGGCGGCCACCTTATGCTCTTTGAACGGGCCGCCCATTGCGCTTAGTATCAAAGAAAAAATATATCGTATTGCCCACGTCTCGGCTGGGGGATAGGCTGCTTGGCGACGGTTGGCACACCCTCGCGCCGGATTTGCGTATGGTGAGCATGGCTGCTTCTCCCGACCCCGATTCCTACCTGTCCGACCCGCTTGGCCCCAATTTCCAGCTCCGCCACCTGCCTCAGCCCGACGATTACGAAGGCGAAGTGCGGGCCACCTTGGTACGTCACTGCTACCCGCCGGCCACCACGCGGGCCGTCCTCTACGTGCATGGCTTCAACGACTACTTCTTTCAGCGCGACATGGCCACCGAGTATGCCGCGCACGGATTCCGTTTCTACGCCCTCGATTTACGCAAATACGGCCGCGCCCTGCTGCGCCATCAGCGTCCCAACAACGTCCGCAACCTCAGTGAGTATTTCGCCGACCTCGACGCCGCGCTGGGCGTAATCCGGGCGGAGGGTAGCAGCACGCTTGTACTAAGCGGCCACTCCACGGGCGGCCTCATCGTTTCGCTCTATGCTGCAGCCCGACCGGAAGCTGAACTGGCTGCGCTGGTGCTCAATAGTCCATTTCTGGATTTATTTCAGCCCTGGTACCGTAAGCTAGTGGTGCCACTGGTAACGAACTTAGGTCGTTTCATGCCCGATTTTAAACTGCCCAGTGGCTTACCGGGGGTGTACGGGCAAAGCCTGCACCGCGCCTACCGGGGCCAGTGGGATTACGACCTTGCCTGGAAGCCCAACCGGGTATTTCCCATCAATGCGGGCTGGCTACGCGCCATTTGCGCCGGCCACCGGCAGGTGCGGCGCGGCCTGAAACTCTCCATGCCAGTGCTGGTGCTGCATTCCGACCGCACTGCCGCTGGCCAAAAATGGTCGGGCGATTTTATGCGCACAGATATTGTGCTCAACGTGGGCCACATCCGGCACCTCAGCCCGCGCCTAGGGCCACAGGTAACTGTACGCGCCATTGAAGGCGGCATTCACGACCTGTTTTTGTCGGCGCCGGAGGTACGGGCAGCCGCCTACCAGGCGGTGTTCGGGTGGCTGGAGTCGGTGCTGCCGCCCGCCGAAATTAGCGCGTGAAGCGGTTGCCCAGGCTGAACTTAAGGCCTAGCTCCAGCAATAAACCGTAGTAGTTATTGGAGGAATAATAATTGCCTGCATGCCCAACTCCCGCGCCAGCATACGCATCAAACCATCCGTATTTGCCCATGCGGCGTTGCGTACCCCACAAAGCCGTTAAGCCTGAATATCGGTAGTCCCTGTAGAATGAGTTACGGAACACAGATGAGGCTTGCAGAGCCACATAATTGCCTACAAACGGCCCCGTAACCATGCCCTTCTGCCGGCGCTTTTCCTGGTTGTAATAACGCCTTATTCCCGCCTCAAACCCATAGTTGCCAACTGTATAGCTGCGGTAATAATCAGAAGTGCTGTTGTAAAGATTAGTTACTCGAAAACCACTGAACCCGTTGCCATACAGTGATATGCCAGAAGTGAGGTGATGCTCGATGCTAATTAGTAGCGGAATGTACAGCCCTCTATAACCGCCAAGCTCGAAACCTGGTGTAACAACGCCGGTACCCAGTTTGATTAGCGTACCCTGGGGGCGGGCTGGGGCCGCCACCGAGTCAGGCGTTTGGGCCACTACCGGTAAAGCGGCCAGCACCAGTCCCGTAAGGCAGATACTGCGGGAGCCGCTAGTAAAACGAAGCATAGGAAAGGGGATAGAAAATATGGAATCAATATCAGGAGATCTTACTTCAATAAATGCTTGCACGCACGGGCTGTCACTGTGTGCAAGGCCCCGCAAGAAGTGGAAATAAAGAACAAACGGTCCTGTTTACCCGTCTGATGTCTGAAAGATAAACCGATGCTGTTTCTTCCTGCTATGCGTTTTTCTTCTTTATGCTGGCTGCTGGTTGTCAGCGGCCTGGTTTTAAGTGCTGCCGTAGTCAAAGCCCAGACCACCTCTCCCCAATCTATAGCAGTCTTGCTGAAAGCCAGCCGCTGGCAGAAACGGGTGCTGCTGCTCTGTGCGCCCACAGCCACCGATGCAAGTTTGCTTCGGCAGCGGCAACTGCTGGCTTCCGTCCGCCCCGATTTGGAAGCACGCGACGTGCTGGTGCAGGAGGTGCTGCTAAATCAGCTTTCGGCCGCCGACCGGGGCTATATGACCAAAACCCTACGCGTTTCGGGGGCCACGTTTGTGGCGCTGCTGGTAGGCAAGGATGGCGGCGTGAAGCGCCGCGAAACTGCGCCCGTAGCACCGGCTTCACTGTTTAAAACCATTGACGTGATGCCAATGCGGCAGCAGGAAATGCGGCAATGACTGGTTGATGGGCGATTGTTACTCGCTGGAAGGCAGCGAGTATGTTTCCAAGTCCATTAACAAGCTGCCTTTCAATCCCCAACAATGCAACAAGCAGCCATTCATCAATGAACACCACCCACCTCTTCGATTTTCTTTCCGAACTCACGCTGCACAACGACCGGGACTGGTTCCAGGCCCATAAAGCTACCTACGACCAGCTCCGCCACGATTTCGAAGCAGCCGTGGGGCGCTGGCTGAAGCAGCTTATCACCCAAGACCCCGCACTGGTTGGCCTGGAAGCCAAGAAATGCATCTTCCGCATCTACCGCGACGTGCGCTTTGCGCGTGATAAGCGGCCCTATAAAACCCATTTCAGCGCCTACTTCTCGGCGGGCGGCAAGGCAGGCAACGGGCCGGGCTACTACGTGCAACTGGGCCCCAATGGGCAAACACTGCTGGCTGGCGGCCTTTATGAGCCCGAAAAAGAGCAACTCGCCCGTATCCGGCAAGAAATCGACTATAACGGTCCGGCACTGCACGCGCTGCTGGAAGCCCCTGCTTTCCGGAAGTACTTCGGTGGCGTGGGTGGCGACAAGCTCAAGAAAGCCCCTGCTGGCTACCCCGCCGACCATCCGGATATCGAACTGCTCAAGCAGAAAAGCTTCGTGGTAACCCATACGGTGCCCGACAATATGGCCCCGAAGCTCGACCTCGATACCTACGTGCCCGCCGCTTTCCTGGCCATGCAGCCTTTTTGCGAGTACTTGCAGGAAGCCATTGACGCGTAGTGATAGGGCATGACGGTGGCGCCAGCGCTTATTGAAAGGGAGGTGGTGTTGCCGGATGCCGTACCTTCGTTTGTGCCCGCTACGCCCGTTGCATACGATGTCGTTATTGTAGGAGCCGGTCCGGCGGGCACGGCCTGCGCGCTGGCCTTGCGCCACAGCGGCCTGCGGGTGGCGCTGGTGGACAAGGCCCGCTTTCCGCGCGATAAAATCTGCGGCGACGCCATTCCCAGTCCCACTCTCAAGTACCTCGCCTGCCTTGACCCCACTTACCCCACCGAGTTGCTTGCGCTGCTGGCCCCGCACCATGCCGATACCACGCATAGCCGCCTGCTGGCTCCCAGCGGCGACGAACTGCGCATCCGGTGGTACAACCCCGCATTCAACGCCCCGCGTCTGCATTTCGATGCCGCCCTGCTGACGCTGGTACGGCGGCATACCACCACTGACCTGCTGGAAAACTACAGCATCCGCAGCTTGCAACCCGACGCGGCGGGCGTTGCGCTCACCCCCGCCGATCCGGCCCTTCCCGCCTTGCGGGCCACCCTGGTCATCGGCTGCGACGGGGCCAACTCCGTGGTGGCCCGGCACCTTACGCCCCAGGCCCGCCTGGATAGAGCGCACCACTGCGCGGCGGTGCGGGCCTACTATCGAGACGTGGCCGAAGCGCCCGAAAACACGTCGGACTTCTATTTTCTGCGTGAGCACCGGGCTGGCTACTGCTGGGTGTTTCCGGTGGGCGGCGGTGTATACAACGTGGGCTTTGGGGTGCTGGCGGAGGAAGTAGCTGCCCGCCGCCTCGATTTAAAGCATGAGTTGCGCGAGCTGTTGATTACGCATCCGCACCTAGCGCCGCGGTTTGCCAAAGCCGAGCAACTCACGCCCATTACCGGCTTTGGGCTGCCGCTTGGCGGCTCGGGGCGGCCAGTACACGGGCCGCGCGTTTTGCTCTGCGGCGACGCGGCGGCTCTCATCGACCCGTTGCAAGGCCACGGCATTGATAAAGCTGTGCAAAGCGGAATGCTGGCTGCCACTCAGATACAAAACTGCTTTCAAAACCAGCGCTTCGATGCTGACTATCTAGCCAATTATGGTCGGCAGGTGCACCAGCACATAGGGCAGGAACTACACCGCCGCTACCAGTTGATGCGGTTTCTGGCTGGTAAGGCCTGGCTGGTAAACCTGGTGGTGCGGGCAGCCCGCTGGCCATGGCTGCGCCGTCGGTTGGTGCAGGCAGTGGGTTGAGAAGGGCCGTTGCACGAATCACCACGCCTGGGCAAGAAGTAAGTGCTGTGCTTCGTTAGCTGGTTATATAATCGAAGCAAGAGTAAAGACGAGTTGCAGCAAGTATTGAATGTTACTATTCAAGATTCCGCCTCGTTTGCAGTTGCGTTGGTTGTTGCTATTCGGTACATTCAGCATAGGCTATAATCTCCGCTGGTTGGCTTCACTTTATGCACAATTATTATACTATTCTGGGCGTGCCCACTACGGCTACCTTAGCTGAGATAGAGCACGCGTACCGCAAGATGCACGCCCGCATCTACCGTCGTGCCGCCGTTGATCCGGCCCTGAATGCCCGGCTTCGGGCTGCCTACGAGGGAGTACAGATTCTGGCTGACCCGCGCCGCCGCTGGGCCTACGACCGGCTGTTACAGCAGGAACCCGAATCTTTCGCGCCGCCCGTCCGGCTACCCGACCCCACCAGGGTACTGCTGGCACGGGCCGCGCCGAAAGCCCGTTGGGTGAACTGGGCCCTGGTAATGTTCTGCCTGCTGCTAGCCCTGGATTGGGCCTTGCCCTTGCGCGAATACGCCAACGAAAAGGTGCTAAGCCGCCAGATTGTATCGATAGGCTCGTCGGCTTCCAACCCCCAGATGGCTTACGACATCGTTACGCCGCACACCAAGTTCCGGCTGCCTAGCGCCATTGCGCCCCGCGCCCGCGAAGGCCAACGCCTCACCGTGTGGCGGACGCCGTTGCTGCGCGTGGTGCGTCAGATTAGCTCGTCTGCTTCTCCTGACGGCTTGACGCCGTTTTCGCCTTATGGTGGTGGCCTGTATAGTGGCCCGCTGGCCTTGCTGCCCATTACGCTGCTGGGCGTGGCCGTGGTGGGCGTGCTGCCTCGCCGTCCTGCTGAAGTGCGCGTAAATACGGCTGTAGTGGGCGTACTGCTCTGGGTGGTAGCCGTGGTGCTCCTGCTTATTTACTGAACAACTAAAGGGTGTAGCGCGAAGCCTGTGCTTCGCGTATCGTCAGAACGTCGTCGTTGCAATGGCGCGGCGCGGCTCGTTCAGCGACACGCGAAGCGCAGCTTCGCGCTACAGCCTTTTTAGCCGATGCTGCGAATCACGCCGCCATCAACGCGGACGGAGGCACCGTTGGTGGCGGAAGCCAACGGGCTGGCGAGGTAGGCTACCATGTTGGCTATCTCATCGGTGGTGGCGAAGCGCTGGAGCAGGGAAGAGGGGCGGGCGTTCTGGAAAAACTCTTTTTCCGCTTCCTCCTTGCTCTTACCTTCCGCCGATAGTCTCCGGATAAACTCCTCCACACCCTCGGAAGCCGTAGGGCCAGGCAGTACGGAGTTGACCGTAACGCTGGTGCCTTTCGTGAGTTCGGCCAGCCCGCGGGCTACGGCCAGCTGGGCGGTTTTGGTGGTGCCGTAGTGAATCATTTCCTCCGGAATCTGGAGGCCCGATTCGCTGGAGATAAACAGGATGCGGCCCCAGTTCTGCTCCAGCATCAGCGGGAAATACTGCCGCGAAAGCCGTACGCCGCTCAGTACGTTCACCTCGAAAAACCGCACCCAGTCCTCGTCGGGAATCTCGGCGAACGGCTTGGGGTCGAAGATGCCGACGTTGTTGACCAGAATATCCACGGTTGGCACTTCGCGCAGCAGGTGGCTGATTTGTTCTACTACCCCAAAATCAACGGCCACACCGCGCACCTTGGCGGCGGGCGTTTCGGCCAGAATAACGTTGCGGGCTTCGGTGAGGCGCGCTTCGGTGCGGCCGGTCAAAATTACTTCGGCGCCTTCGGCGGCCAGCCGGCGCGCAATGGCCAGCCCGATACCGGCCGTAGAGCCCGTAACTAAAGCTATTTTATTGGTGAGTTGCAGATCCATGCCGGTGAAATTAAGAGTAAGAGAACCCCTTAAACCCGCTGGCGCCGGATTTGTCTGTGGCCGCCGCGCTATTTCCGTTGCGCACCCAAGCTGGCGGCCGACTCAATCAATTTTCGGTAGTTAGCGTATCATCCACCAACCATTGCCTGAAACTTACTTGCTCATCACATGGATTTCACCTCTTCCCGACCCGAAGACCTCCTATTTGATGCCGCCCGCCGCGGCGACGTAGCCACCATTCAGCAGCTGCTGGCTGAAGGAGCCGACGTCAACACCCAGGACGGCCGGGGCTTCACGGCGCTTATTCTGGCTTCTTACGACAACCACATCGAAGCCACCCGCGTGCTGCTCGAAGCCGGGGCCAACCCCAACGTGCACGATGCCAGCGGCAACACGGCCCTGATGGGCGTCAGCTTCAAAGGCTACCCCGAAATTGCCCGGCTGCTCATCGCCAACGGTGCCGACCTTAACGCCCGCAACGGCAACGACGGCACGGCGCTGATGTTCGCCACGCTTTTCGGCCGCCACGACATCGTGCCCATCCTGCTCGAAGCCGGCGCTGATACCACCCTGCGTGACGTGCGCGGCCTTTCCGCCCGCGACCTGGCCATCCAGCAGGGCAACGATGAGGCCCTGAAAGTGCTGCCAGAAGCAAAGTAATTACCTGTGCTTACCTAATTCACTTCACCTTTCACGTAGCATCCTATGAACGATTCTCTGTCCCGCTTCGCCCCCCATGCTTTTGCGCTGCTGCGCATTGTGGTCGGCGTGTTGTTTGCCATGCACGGCAGCCAGAAGCTATTTGGCGCGCCCGGCGACAAGCCCCCCGTTGAGCTGGCTTCCATGATGGGCGTGGCTGGCATCATCGAGTTTGCCGGGGGCCTGCTGATTGCCCTGGGGTTCCTGACGCGCCCCGCAGCATTTCTGGCTAGCGGTACTATGGCCGTGGCCTACTTTATGGCCCACGCCTCGCAGCATGCGCTGCCCATCATCAACCAGGGTGAGCTAGCCGTAGTGTATTGCTTCGTGTTTCTGTATATCTGGGCGCACGGCCCCGGTATCTGGAGCCTCGATGGTCTGCTGCGCCGCAACCGGCCTGCCGTGGCGGTATAAATCGTACCGGGCAACACTCTCCTAACACAACAAAAGCCCGTTGGCCTACTAGCAGTGGCCGACGGGCTTTTGTCGTGTTAGGAGAGTGTTGCCGGCCTGAGGCTAGGCAATAGGCACCCAGGTTACATCGGCCACGGCAGCGGTGTTGGTGGAAAGGTATTGGTCGTAGAGTTGCTGGGCGGTGCCTTGGTCGGGCTCACTGCCATCAGAGCGGAGCACAAGCAGCAGCTCGTCGGAGCCCAGCCCCAGCCGGGCCAGCAGCTCCTGCCGCAGCTCAGCGGAAGTGGCCGACAGGCCATCCTGCAACTTAACTACCGTCACGCACTGCCCGTCCTGCTGAATTTGGGTGTACACGCCCGCAGGGCCGGTTGAAAAAGTATCGTTGCTCATAGAAAGAGGAGTTGGAGAATACCTTTCCATACGCAGCCAGACCAAGAAGAGGTTATCTTCAGGAAGCCGCCCACCAACTACATGAATGTAGCGCCGAGCCGAAGCTCAGCATTACTTTCCAGATAGCAGTGGTTTTATTGAGCTTCCTGCCCCGTGATTTTCTGCAAAACGTCGTCCAGCGGCTCTAGGCTGGTGAGTTCCGTTACGTCTGCCGGAAGCCGGGTGCCGGCAAAGCGGTTCAGCCACACCGGCCTGATTCCAGCTTCCAACGCCCCCACCACGTCGGCCACCCAGTTGTCGCCAACCATAACCGTTTCGGCGGGGCGGCTTTGCAGGCGTTCCAGGGCCACTTGGTAGATGCGCGGATTGGGCTTGGTGACGCCCACGTCTTCGGAAGTGATAAGCGCATCAATGAGGTGCGTCATGCCCAGTTGTGCCAGCTTTTCCTGCTGCTCCAAGGTACGGTTGTTGGTAACGACGCCGATTCGATAGTGCGGTTTCAGGGCTTTCAAGAGGGCCAATGCCCCTGGCACCGGCCGGCGTAGCCGCTGGTTAGTGGCTGTAGTGCTGCTGCGCAAATTGCGCGGCTTCAGCGGCTACAGTGCCCAGCCCATAGGGTGCCAGCAGCCGCTGGAAACGGATCCGGCGGGCCTCTTCGTGGGTGTACTCGCCGGCCAGCACCCGCAGGTGCATTTCCTCCAGTATTTCGCTGTATTGTTGGTAAAGCGCCTCCAGATCTACCGTCTGAAACTCCGGCAAACCTGCCGTGCTGGTGGCCAGCGCCGCCCGTGCCGTGTTGGCGTGGTCGAAGAGGGTGTCGTCCAGATCGAAGAGGATAGTAGTGACCGGAACGACGTGCGACAAGGACTCCGGGGATAACAGCAAAGCAGCAACGGGTTAAGAAGAAATACAGAGAAAACCGCCTCGCCTAGCAGGTTCAGCAAAGAGGACCGGGCATTCGGTGCTCAAAGATTACAGCGAAGCGCAGGGTTTGCCTAATCTGGCCTGAAGTGGGTAGCATAATTACGGCATCGGGCAGCTTTGGGCTGGCATTGATCGTATGGTATGAGAACAACTTTGGATTGCACTTATTCTACCCTCCTATGAAACTCAAGCTCAAGCCACTCAAAAAACAAACCCTCGTTATCACCGGGGCTACCAGCGGCATCGGGCTGGCTACGGCCCGCATGGCCGCCGAAGCCGGCGCCAATCTGGTGCTGGCCGCTCGCAGCGAAGAAGACTTGCGCACTGTGGCCGCCGACCTCATCCGGCGCGGCGGGCAAGTGGCTACCGTGGCCGCCGATGTAGCCAGTATTCCGGACATCCAGCGCGTTGCCGCTAAGGCCCAGCAGGAATTTGGAGGCTTCGATACTTGGATCAACAACGCCGCCGCTTCCATCTGGGGCCGGCTCGAGGAGGTGAGCGACGAAGACAGCCGGCGCATGTTTGATACCAACTACTGGGGCGTGGTAAATGGCTCGCTCGAAGCCATCAAGCACCTCAAGCAGCATGGCGGCGCGCTCATCAATCTGGGCAGCGTGGCTTCCGATATTGCGTTTCCGCTGCAAGGCATGTACTCGGCCAGCAAGCACGCCATCAAGGGCTTTACCGATGCGCTGCGCATCGAGCTGGAAGAGCAGGACGCCCCGATTTCGGTGACGCTCATTAAGCCTTCAGCCATCAATACGCCGTTTCCGCAGCACGCCCGCAACTATATGGACCGGGAGCCCAAGCTGCCGCCGCCCGTGTATGAGCCCGAAGAAGTGGCCCACGCCATCATCCACGCGGCCCAGCATCCGGAGCGCGACGTGTACATCGGGGGCGGTGGAAAGATGTTTAGCACCTTCAACAAGTACATTCCCGGCACCATGGACCTGATGAACGAGAAGGTTACCATGAAGATGCAGGCCCGCGACGAGCGGCCCCGCCACGCCGCTGGCTCCCTGCACAGCCCCGACGTGCGCGACGGCAAAGTACGCGGCGACCATCCCGGCTATGTCATGAAAAAGAGCCTCTACACTCGCGCCAGCCTGCACCCCGTCCTGACCGGCGCATTTGCTGCCCTGGCCGGTGGCGTGGTGCTGGCCCTGCTGTCCAGGGAAAAGTAAGTAGCCTGCTGGTTCCTGTTAAACGCCTTCCGTTGCCACGCAGCGGGAGGCGTTACTGTTCTGGCGAGGCCGTGGGGGGAGGCGACTACGCCAGAACAGACGACTATATCAGGCAATCCGTCGATTCTAATGGGAGTTTGGCAGACGGTGGTGGTGGTGGCCGGAGTGCGGCACTTGGTTTGAATAAGGACAAACAGAACGCAACGTTCCAACTTCCATTCAAAACCAACTTTCAACTTCACCCTACCATGAAAAAGCAACTCTTTAGCCTCGCCCTTCTGCTCAGCCTCGGTACTTCGTTTGCCGGCACTTCCTTCGCCGCTACCACGGCTGCCATGGGCCAGGAGCAGCGCCAAGACCGTGACCATGATAAAGGCAAAGGCCAGAAAGGCCAGCGTGGCCCCCAGGATCAGCAGCGTCGCCTCGACCAGATGACCAAAGACCTCGACCTCAGCAGCAAGGACAAGGCCAAAGTCGAGAAGATATTCCAGGAGCAGCAGCAACAGATGCAGGCCCTGCGCAGCCGCTCCGGCAACGACCGTAGCAAGTCGATGGCCGAAGCCAAGCGCATCCACGAAAGCACCGACAAAAAGCTGAAAAACGTGCTGTCGAAAAAGCAGTACGCGCAGTATGAGGCCAAGCGCCAGGAGCGCCAGCGCCAGATGGCCGACCGCCGCAGCAAAGACCAACGTGGCAACGACCAGCGTGAGCGTGGCAGTGACCGCCGCGATGCCGGCCGTCGGAGCTAAGGTATCTGGCTCGTAAAGCCGTAAAGTAAACAGCCCGCCTCGTCCGGTTTCGGATGGGGCGGGTTGTTGCGTTTTGCGTGTATCCGGGATGTGCTATAAAGTATTTGAGGTA
>Ga0210040_10004075_pt1 | contig 19323 bp, 10 predicted proteins | sample CryGeyCG12114_NA_FD_185462 | JGI IMG/M metagenome (GOLD analysis project Ga0210040, IMG submission 185462) | Groundwater microbial communities from aquifer - Crystal Geyser CG19_WC_8/21/14_NA (SPAdes) (version 2) | ecosystem: Environmental > Aquatic > Deep subsurface > Groundwater | place: USA...
CAGGGGTGTAATTTTGGCTGTTTTCAAACAATTCGGGATATCAAATGATTTGAAAAAAGCTGTAAAAATTAAAGTTAGATAGGTTAATAAGATTGGAACTCGCTTAATAAATTGTAATGAAGGCTCTTCTACTGTAATTCTACAGATTTCTACTGTAGCTTCACATCTTTTTGACTAGTATAATTGACTTGAAAACTTTTTCGGTGGATCATAACTCAATTTCGAGGTTGGTTTCAGACCCTCAAAAAGTGCACTCTCATTTGCTCATAACATAAAGTTTTACAGTACAAACAAACTTTCACTCAATTAGAGACAGATTCCTCTGGCAGCATTATATTTACATTTACAAATAAATAGACTCCTATAAACATACCTTTAGTTAGTCACAATTGCCAACCAAACAAGCCCAGCTCGAAAATGTCATATTTGGTAAATGAACTCCCGATAGGTCGACTATGGCCAATGGATATTATTGGCATTGTGCCAATATTTTTTCACGGGATGAACACAAACCCCATTTATTTTCAAAGGTTACACAAATGGACCAATCATTCACTTTAATAGATTTCTTATTCCTCCAGTACTTACTTTACCACACAGAACGTACGTGTGTCTATTGACCGAGACTTTATAAATTTTCGTTCTGTGAACATGGGAATGGAAATGGAATACATGTGCAACATTCCAATCTATATTGCACAATTTGTTTCTTGTAGATTCAGCCAGTATGACTGACTGTATGAAGGGAAAAGGAACTTTTTGGCCATGATATTTAGTATAGTTATAGTTAGTGAGTCCCATTGGCTTTTCCGTGGGCCCTGAGCACATATTATTCTCAATAGAGAGGGAATAAATGGCTCTGGAGGGCTTACACTCACTTCACAAAACGGGAGACGGATGGCACCTTTCACCTTACACCTATGTATTAAACAGTGAATGGCCAGCAGATGAGACTCAGGGAGCATGCTGGGAATTCGTTTTCCCAGCTATGGTCTTTTACCAGTTTATTTTTTTTATGTTTAGCTGGTGCCAACTAACTAACTAACTAACTAACTGAGAAGTATTGTCTGAAAACGATACAAGGGAAAACGAAGAATAGGATAGTCACATGGATTCTAAAATGCAGCAATTATTTGCGTAAATTAGATGATTGGAATATTGAAGAGTGATATGAGAAAATTTTGTGTATATCGATTCAGCGTGCTCGAAGGTGGCTGCTGAATCATCTTTTAGCAACACATGAAGTGAAAAAGAGAGTAGGGATAGCAACCTACTATGGCAAATTGGTATCAAAATACTTTTGCTTATGAAAGGCATGAAAGCTAAATCTATAGAGCCAATATACTATGTTTATAAAGGCAAATTGAACCTGTCTCGGGATGTTATTCCTTCATGGCTGGGTAGTTGTGCAACAAAGTCAATGTCAAGTCTTTGCTATAATGAGTTGCCAGGTTGTGGGTGTAATACTAGTTAGTTAGCTCTATTTATGGGAAACTGTGAGTGAGTTAGCAAATAAATGCACAGAAACAAAGTCCCAGGGAGTATACCACTATAATCTTTTACAGTTTCCAACTTTCACCGGTAGCCGTTGTACACGGAATTAAGGAGTGCTTGCACTCCACCTTAGGTGTATATCATCAAGAGGACACATTGATACAACCTATAAAGAGATAAAAAGATTCCAAGCATGACTTTCATATGAGTGCTAAGGTAGACAAAAGTAAAATAGCAACACACGGATTGCATAAATTCATGGGCCATACATTTTATGAAACATGTATTATTCATCAAATGCGTCTGGTACTTAAAATGCAATTCAAAACTTTCCGGCCTTTTACGACCCCGAAACGAACTTGCAGAATATAAGTAAGAGCTATAACGAGTGAGAGGAAACTAGCATTATCATCATCATCATCATCATTATTACTGTGCACAATAAATACGGAATTAGCTGCTTCAAATATATAGCATAGCAAGTTCGCATTAGGCCAGTTTCAACAATCCCATCAAATCAGCATGGTACAGAGAAAATTATAGCTTTCTCATTTGTAACCTTAATTGTAGCCAGGAAGGCGTAATAAACTACATGGTCTGTCATTCCCATGTTGTTGTTATCGTTGTTATGGAGTCACTATATAATATACTCTAGTAAGTATTTATGTATTCACTGCTCCATGACAGACTTTGTTGCTCAAACTTTCACCCAATGATGACTGACGAGGAGGATAATAAAAAAAGTCATTCAGTTTCGATGAATTTGATGAGAAGTAAGGCGTATAAACTTGAGTTGGTTTAGTTAGTAGTTAGTTAGTGAGGAGCTTGTGCGTTCCGCTGGATAGGACAGCTACTACATAGATAATTTCATCCGGTATTTTGGAGTCGCCAAAGAAAAAGAAAGAGCTATGGAGTAGTTCTTTTCGCTCTGATAATCCCATGAATTTAATTTACGTAAGTAATGAGCCTTTGCTGGCTCCTGATAAAAAATTTCTGTTTGGAAATCACCTGCTAGTCTTTGTACAGTTTCTGTAACTTACCTTCGTTTTTATCACGTATATAATTTTTATGCTTCACACTGGCTTTCACATTTTGTCATACTTTGGCTGTACACAATGTAGGTTTTAATAAGGTTTTAATCTGGTTGCCACTTTTGTACATTGGAGATTTCATAGATTGTTTTGTATTTTTATGAAGTATGTACTGTCAATGGAAATTTGCAACATATTTTTCAGTATTCACCTGGTTGAAGAATCTCATTTGCCATAAACGGTTGGTAAAAGTTAAAATTTCTTATAGATTTGACCTTTGTTACACGTATGTAGCTGTTTTCAGTCGGAAACAAATTGTAAGCCATAGATTAAATTGAAGCTAATACCCAAGGTTGAACATAGTGATAAAAACGTGTCTTACATAGCCGACTTAATTGCATGTTTGCATGGAACATGTTACATACACAGCATTGTCAAGGGCTGTTTTTCCAAATGAATGGAATAGGAAGTTGCAAAAAAAGTTTTCATAACCACCAGCCACTTAAACAGAATATTAGAAACTTGAGGAGGTCTATAACTAGGGAGATGAAACTTTGTATGAAGCCCTCTCAAATATTATCACATCACTTCCATACGTTCTTCACCCTCTGGGAAAAATGAGTTTATGATAAAGTAATAAGACTATGTGGTATTCTTTTCCTTCTTCCTGTATTCAATATCAATAAAGGTTCTTCCTATTTCTCCTCATCTTAAATAAATGAGTTCTAAATGTCCATTCTGTGCTGGGGTTCCAATCAATATCATCATCATCTTTCTTCCCTGTATGGTTAGTAACAAACTTGCACTAGTAAAACCTAACTAACTAACTAGCTACACGATTTCTACCCTGACTGACTGACTGAGTGTGATGGATGGAATGATGGTTTCTTCACTCTTCTTTTCCGTGCACTGCATCCCATGTGTTATGTGGAAAAACTTACAATGAAGACTCATACTTGACTGACTAGACGCTCCCAGTGACTTGCCTTGATTCTTTCATATACTGCAATCAATCAGTTTCTCGTATGACAGATGTGCCAAGGTGCACTCTTAAAAGGTGGCAATAACTTGCATCTGTGTGTAGTATAGTATGCGTATGTATCAATGGTAAAATGGATTGAATTGATGGTTTTTCTCATTTTTTTCTTGGCTGTGTAGGTAAATATAATATACTACCTGTGAAGCATATGGAGCAGCTTATACAAGTCAAATATTTTCTTGTGCCGGTATAAGATGTGTGAAATGAGATCCTTTTGCATTATCCATCCATAGGCATTTGTAACCTACTGTATTATGGTTATGAAAGCGATGGGAATTTCATATCCGACGACTTAGCTTAAAGTTCCCATTGTGACAGCAGTGCATATAATGCCTAGCTCACTTTAATAAGAATTTCATCATGCGTCAATCTATTAGGACGATGGGGAAAGTAAGCATAAGTAGTAACTTGCACGCTTTTACTGACACTCAGTGTTGTAGTCAGTGAGTGAGAAAGGATTCTTCAAAAATCTAATTCAGCCCTGTCTCTCCTTCCTTCCCATATACAACATATAGGATAATATTGGGGATGAATATGTGTGCTTGATATGTTGTTACCTTGTATAGAACAAGTTGCTGGGATAAACATGGGTAGTAGTGAGTGAGGGTAACTTATTATTATTATTCGTGGAGGATTAGCCTATGGGCTTTTCAATCCTCCGTGTTACATATGGGTACCAACATTATCGCTGTGGTCATGTAGTATGCATTACAAAATTTATTCGCGTGGTACAAAAAGATACTCATATATGGATATAGATAGGAGCGAGCAAGTTTCAATAACTTTCCCTTTGCCCTAGTGGAGTGTTAGTTTTTTTAATGGCCACTTTTCATGAGCTCATGACACGGAAAACGTGATGGCCTTTAGCTGTAGCTGTGAAAAACCAAATGTTGTATTGATATTTTAAAACACGTGGCAGGACGAGAAGTCGGTAGGTTTAGTATTAGGAAATCTACACTCTCCTTTTCATATGACTTTCACAGGGGTGGGATTATTATTAACTGCAGGAATTTTTATCATTTGTCCCCTTGTGTGCACGCACTTTTAATCGTAATTAATATATAGAGTGAAAATATCCCATGCAAGCTAACCAAACAACTAACTAACTACTATTTTGCACTATATTTTTCCCTGTTTAGTGTTTCACATGTCCTGTAGTTAGCTAGTCTAGCCGGTTTAGTGCGCAGCAAACTATCTGTGTAGTTAGTCAGTATGCAAAGTAAGTAAATTAACTCCAGTTGACAAATGATACTCTTGTTATGTATTGACTATATATCCTGAGAATGGCAAATCCGTAGAGACGAATTTCAAGTACAGCTTTTCTGGGTGAGCATAGGGTGAAAAAAATATAGTCAGTCAGCTAAGCCAGCTAATAGAGAAGCTAGGGAAGTTTATACAAGGGTGTGTGTATGTGTATGGAGACATCATACTATGTAACCATGTACCACTCTCTGTTAATAAGAATCGTATATTGGAAGCAGCAAAAGCCACCCTTCACCCTGTCTGGAGACCCGGGTCTGTACCTAGTGTATAATTCTGTCGACCATTTCTTGATTCCTTCCGGGGAGATGCCGTTTCAATGAGAAATTCTATAAAAACTCAGCACTAACCCTTTTCTTAACAATTTTACTCGACTTCATCATTCTTAAATTTTCTTTCTGTTTCCTACTGATCTGATATGAGAAAAAAAGCCAGATGGAGAATTTTTTTCTTTCTCCTGATGAGAATTCATGATAAAAAGTGTGCACAGTGCATTCGCTATGCTTGTGGTTTGCACCAGATTTTGGTTAATAGGGGTCATCAGGAGTGCCATTAGTTTGAATAGATTGAACAGGGGAAATTATGGTAGAGTTTGTACTACTATAGTTGATGATAAGAAAGCGTTGGAAAGAAGACTAAAAGGGAAGGAAAAATAAATTAATAATGAAATGAAATGTTCCCATACAAAGAGAGAGTGAGAGAGCTGTTTCCCCTCTAATTTTCTTTATGTCTTGGATCACACAAGAAAAAAAAATGGGAGAGTTGAGGAGTTCAAAAATCACCTGTGTGCACACAATGCTACAGAGTTACCACGTAGAAATATGTACACACATATGGGTGAATTGGAAAGTTTGGTGGACGTTGATTTGAAAGGATCCCTAGACGCTCATGCTGCAAATTGGCATTACTGTTATTATCATCATCTGACTCAAGTTTTTTTTCCTGCTCTTACTTCCACTCTCTGTACAAATATTTTCTACTTGAATTCATAACTGTAGAAGGCCACAAGTTGTAAAGATGAAAGTTTTAAAACTTTTTCCACTATTTAGGCACCTATACAAACATTTCACATATGAGTTGTAAAAAAAGGGATAGAAGTTAATGTGAAAACTTGTTTGGACTAAAAAGGGTCGGTCATGAATGAAAAAAATAAAAATGGTAGAGGAAAAAAATGTGAACAGGTTGCACAATCTGGAATCTCCTCAAGTATAACTAAAAAACAATTTAGTCTAATGTTAAAAGAATGGGGAAAAGCTGTGTACACATTATATGAGTGACTTTGTATAGGCAATAATAGTTAGTTAGTTAGTAAGTAAAGTAAGTATACAAATCCTGTGGGTTGAATTAGTCACTGTGTACACACATTTGATTCACTGATTAAAATCCATAATGCTTTTTCCCTTGCATTACATTTCAAAAAGGTTTTTGAGCAAATACAACACACAGCCTCCAGTACACAGCAACATGTGCATACGTATTACATCCTCGTATACAAACTTTGGCTGCTACAGTTGACAAAAAATGCGGCAGTAGCTCATAATAAGCATGTATATTTATAAAAATAGCCCAACCCTGGATTCTAATGCCTTTGTATATTAGAGCACTTTGATGTAATCTACTTTTGGGAAACACAATGCGTACATTTTTGTTGACACAAAATGAAATAAGCAGTGCATCCATTTATTTTCTTTCTAACTGTACGCATAATAAAAACAACCATGCACAAAACATGCACAAAGAAATTCATCCTCCTGTTACTTTTCAATGGTAAACACACTTCTTGTTATCTTTAGTAAACACATGATGCGAGATGCCCATCATTCAGAACTCGTTACATACGTATACAGCATCCATTTATATTCGCATATCCTACATGCTAGAGCTTTCTCTCTCACGCTACTCTATATTTACTACAGTGCCCAGTTTTAACTGACGACGAAAACTTGGGCCCTTTCTCTATGCTCATATTTGTACACTTACTAACTAAATACATAATATGACATGCACAACTCAAGAGCTGCATACATAAAGGGGAGACAGTACGAATATACTGAAACAGAGCGTACTATTTATACCTATATGTAGTGTTTGTGCGAGCTAGTTGAGTTATAAAGGTTGCTGGGAAAAGCTTGCTCACTACTACGACTACAAACATGCAACTCAAATAATCAATACAGGCGTGTCACAACTCCGTTTTCCAAAACGCCCGTACCTTTCCATGTGTGCCACAAGAGCAGTACTGCCACGAACTGTGCAGTGCATGCATACCATGGTGCACAGAATGTAGTAATAGTACTTATACACTAACCTTATATAAGTTTTGGATGAAAAAGTTCGGACCCTACTTCGGTGAAATCCGACTATTCTGCTGTAGCCTTTAGCACGCAAGACTCCATAACGTCACGTACAGTGTATGCAGTAAGTAAGCAGGAAGAGAAGGGATGCTTTGAAAAAAGCATTGTCATATCACTGTAAGACTGCGATTTTCATACAAGTTTCATAAATAGGATGAATCCCATCAGTGATGATATGGGAGCTCGTGTAGTCACCAGAATAATTTTGCATGCCAATTTCATATAGCTGTGCACCAAACTCACTGCATGCAAAATGCAGGAAAGATTATCAGCATACCCATGTGCATATGTAATAGTGTGGACATACTCACATTGCACATGGATGAATGAAATTAAAAAATATTTTTATGCAACTTTTTTTATGATTCCCAAAATATGTGCAGTAGTGCTTCTGCAGATCATAATTGTACAAAAGTTAGTTTCCATTTATGCAGTAGTTGATAATTTGTTCATAGTGGGTATAAACAAGTGGAATGACTTTCTTTTCTTAGTCCCTGACTGCATACTATACACTACGTAGTACTTGCTTCCCATGCATACATAATGGAGCCTGGCGATGATGATAATATGTCATAGCATTATTATTGCAGACTTTTGGACCCAAGTTGAACCCAGGCATAAAATACTTGGGCTCATAGTACTGCAATCCACATTTTCCTCTCCGCACCTGCTTTGCATATCACGGGCTGGGATGCATGCAATATGGTGCTCGTTACAGGAGCTCACACATAAAACTCGGTACTCACTCCACTCACAATAGTGAAAGAGGGTGAAGAAAACACAGAGAGGAGAAAGAGTCTTTACAAGTGTACACATAGTCAGTCAGTCAGTCAGTCCTCCGTAAGAAAAGTTGGGAACTATGCAAGTTTCACAAGAGACCGGCTATGAGATTGCGCTCTGGGTTCAACTCAAATATATTGGGCCCCATCATATTATCAACCTCTGGTTGGTATACAAATGTACATATATGCGAGTACAGTGTCGTATCCCGAAAGGAACCACTACTACTAACTATACGTGTGTAGTAAAAGCAGCAGATAGTTTCTGCTTATGTACTGCTGGGGCTGCTCTCTCGCTCTCTCCAAATAAAATCCACCCGGACAATAAGTTTAGTTCCCTATGCAGTATAGTTTAGTTAGCTAGTTGGTTCCAGTTTTCCTCCGTGTTTAGTTATATAGGATGATAGCCGGGGCTCACGTCATCCCATGTCTTCCCTCACATACATATTTTCAGGAATGATTCAAGCATGCAGTCAGACTCGATCATAGTTGAGATACGAAAGGAGAGAGAGAGAGCTTTTCCTTTTTAGTTGGTGAAAACACAAACAGCTACTGCATACTGTGAGTAGCACACGCACACAAGGAGCTCCAGTGTGTTCCCCTCATTTTTTCGTTTCTAATTGTTGTGTGCATTTTTTTGTTGGGAAATTCGCATGCTCTCCTCCCAACATATTTGACGTTCAGTGTAAACTCAAGAAAAAAGTGGTTAGTCAGTCCGTTTGTGAGAGTGAAAATTTGAAATACGGGATTATGGTATGTACAGTTTGGAATGGCCGGTGATTGACTATAGCTACGGGAATTTTTTGAGTTCAGTCTCTCCATGGAGGCCTTAAGTTGACTAATCAACTAAGGAAAACATAATTGATTGAATATGAGGCTGCAATGGAGTTAGATAGTGTTTCTGGACGGTTGTCATGGCAGAATGAAAACAATCAATCATTGTGTTTGATTCATTGATTTTGAATGCTGTGTGAGTGAGCATTGTAGTCTACAGGCGTTAGTTACAGAGTGTGATGAAAACCAAGGAAATTAAATACCGTCTTCACTTGGTTCAATGCTCAAAGGCTCATGGAATTAGATGGACGCCATTGTGCATAAAATGCACTGGGCAAATACAAGTGTGGAAAAAGTGATGCTCCGTGTTACTTGAAAATTAGCTGTATATGTACCATATTTTTGTGCAAGTGGAAAAGTTGTGAATTAAAAAAATGACTTGCTCTACTCGATTTCGAAGATAGTTTAAATCTCTTGTCCTGGAAATTGTGTGCGTATTCAAATTAAATAGTGATTGTGGGTGTTGTGTGTTGGTTGAAAAATGTGGGAGTTGGATTGTTACCGCATTCCGATGATTGTTGGTTGCCAAGGGACTGACGATTAGATTGTTAATTAATTATCATGGAGTGTGAAGTGTGGGCAAAACAAATGTGCAAGTCAGTTGTTAGCAACTATGCTGATAGACTGGACGCGAGAATTATTATCGTAGTGTGTAGTAGTTATTGATCAAGTGGAAATCAAAGTGGTAGATTTTCGGAGTGGTTATTTTGAGCGTCCACTGTTTTGAATCTTTGAAATCACGATGCAGAAGGAAAGCCACGAAAGTCACATTCAGTATGTGGGCCCTTACCGTCTGGAAAAGACGCTGGGCAAAGGTCAAACAGGTATATGTGGTTCTCTTTTCCAGATAAAAAAAATAATATAGTTGGTCAGTAGAATGAAATGTGGGATTTATCATGTAAATTTGTAGTTGGTGGTAAGTAAAATATGTTTATCGTACTGGAGACTACAAAAGGGAAGTATAGATTTAGTTAGTTTATAGTGTTTAGTTAGAATTCCAAAAAGATTCAGGAGGAGATGAAAGAAATAGTTTGTAAAATGTATAGGGATCGGAAAGACAAAGTTTTTGTTTGATTAAAAAAGAAACTGATAAGGCTGTAGTCGCTGTAGAATACATTTGTAGATTGGATTTCGTGCTAGGGAAACAAATTGTGAGGTATTAGTGTATAGAAAAGTTTTAAATGAAGGCACAGATAATGTCGAATAAGTCGACTGCAACTCTCAAAGGAATTGTATTACCTTGTAACTTTTATGGTTTCATTTTGTTGCAATTTTAATTATTATTTTTGTTATGATTTTACGACTGAATGGTATTCTAATATAAAATAGACAGACTAACTGCAGAAAATAATAAAATACTGTTAAATATAGTCTTGCATGCACATTTGCGGACTGACTGACGATGACGATTCAAATCTTGACTCTGTACTGTGCATTGGTTAAAAATGACTCTTAATGGTTTTGGTAAGCTACCACTCTCGTACATTTTATAATGCAAATGAAATTGTTTACTCACTGTCTGAGCAAATGCATTCTGTTGTGGTAAAAGTACATTAGATGGTAAGAAGAGAAAACTTTTGCTAACGAAATATGATCACAGCAAATGTGAAGGGGAAAACTTCTCTGTTAGTTAGAAACGAACCAGCAAAAAATATTCTCACAAGTAGACATTGGATATGAATGTAAATGCATACTTAATCTCATATTGCACAAAGATGGTAGACGACTGTGTTCAGGAAGTCAAGTCTACCGTGTATTTAGTCTGCATAGGAAGTCTTAAAAAGGGGAGAAAATCCTCCAAAATTCAGTTTTTCCACATACTACATATCATCTCTCAATCCATCACATAATAGTATATGTATAGTGGATGATTTTTTTGCAACTCGCCCTTGCATGTTATACGCACACTGGATATAAAATATTATTATTATTGCATACTTACATGTTATGTAGTGAACTTTATTCTTATTTTCTGTCGACATACAACAACGGGTTATGTCAACTAGCAGACCTTGTGTCATATACAGTATATATAGTATGATGAGAAAATGAAATCACATTTGCTTTAATGATACATTCAACTTTAGATGGCTTGTCGTATTTCCTATTTGATCTCAAAGCCCCATCCTTTCCTTATTGTACTTGTGCGTTTTATATTTCACTCTTGATGGTTGCGAAATTCACTCAATTATACGGTTTCGTATTTCGTATGGAGTCAGTTAATTTTCTTTTACTTACTAGGTCTCGCATATGAAAAAATAGAAAATAGCCCACCAATCGGCATGAAAGCATAACTTATTAGTTAGTTAGTTAGTTATTGGCCATGGGTGAAATCAATAAGTCGCACAAATATTTACTCATTTTCCACTGTTGTACGTGTGTTACACCTTTTGCGTATTTGCTTCCCTCGAGCGCACTCATTTTCTCCTCAAGATTTGGACGTGATGCTGAGAAAATGAAGAATTCCTGTTCATGTAAAGGGAAATGGGGAAAGTTTAACTCACGAACTAACTACAGCAAACTTATACATATAACATTGTGAGCAAAGTCCAATGTCTTGACTAATAACAAGTGGAGAAGAAATGCACATTATGGTGTGAAAGATTTTTATTAATTTTTTGCCTACTCCAAGGGGACTTGGGTCTTTTGGGCAAGCCATTCTCCTTATTTGTGAGATTTGGAGGACGGATATTATATACGACACAGTTGCCAAACTTTCAAACAAATGAAAGTCTAGCTCGCGTAATGAATTTGCATATGGAAATTGAGTTGGGGGCAAAAAGCTTGGGCGCTATAGTTGCTGTCTAAATTCACACTCTAAAAGTTAGCTTGTACATACTCCGAGACATAATAATAGAATATGCTGTTGTAGTGTTTCCTTTAAATCCAAACAATAAGTTACTTTCTATGTAATCACTAACCGGTGACGACGTACATGCAATAATTGTATTATTCCTATAGTCAGTAGTAAAGTTAAATTATCTATAATTTCACGTTCATCGACTGTGCCATTTGGTTTCCTATTACTGAATGACATAAGTAGCACCTAATGGACAATTAACCGGGGGAGAAGCGAGTGAGTTGAAAATATTCTGTAAGTGGGATGGGTAAATAGACTATACATTTTAGTTTGATGAAAGCATACTACGAACATTTGTTAAATTATTTGTGCTTGGATTTGAATGAGAGTGGAAAATAGGTGAGCTGTAAAATTATTAATGAGTTGGCCTGTAGAGCACTATGATGGCATGGCATGATGGCAATAACCGCATTAATGTTTCAATATACGGGGATGGAATGATATGAACCCAGTCAGGGAACAATTCCTGCTGTCGATCAACAATTCTTCCAACAGATAAAATTAACGATTTCTCTATACATTATGGTGCAAGTGTATTCATGTTCCCTGCTTGTCTCAATGAAGTTATATTCACACAGGTGATTGAATTATAGGCACTCGCTTCTTTCACGGCTTTACAAAGCCACTATTTTAGAGACTACCGATAGTCGACCTTTGACATGAGACTTTGGCAGATTTATTTAACGTTTGATTGTGAAAGTCAATTTATTTTGTGTCTCTATGGAAAATAATAGTCTAATGTATTGATTGATATAGATATATAGCAGCCCCCAGTCATGCCGTAAGGATTTTTTTTACCATGGGGATTGATTTAGTAGATAAAACAGGATTTTGTAGTTTGGAAGCTCTGTTTTGTTTTGTTTTTATTTAGTTGTTCAATTTTCTTTTGTGCGATGGAAATTAGTTTTTGCATTTTAATATCATCTTATAGGAAGTAATTATTAGACAACTTGGTCTGATCGCATTAGTTGGAAGTGGTATTAATTTTGAATCAATGAGTGTGTCATGTGCACAAAAGTTTGACTACAAAAGTTGTCCGACAACTTTAAACTTGCTTATCACTCGACAGCAAACAAACATAGACAGAGTGATTTGCTCCAGCGGAAAATTGCATTTATTTCATGCGAACCAAATTTATTGCATGAATAAGTGAGTGAACGTTGTTGTGTTTTGTTGACTAACATTTATTAAGTCTGACCAACTTTGGTGTGGAAAGCGCAATGTTGATAAATTTCCCATCAGTGTAAAAGTAGGCTCAAATATTTCAACCGAGCTGGTTTTAATTACATTTTAAAGTGCAGTTTTAATTACATTCCAAACTGCAGTTTCTCTAATGACTGATAACTTTGTTGGTTACTCAATGTAGAAATTTTCAGCTTTACTGAATCAATTGATATTGATTTATTGGATTATTTAGAACCCGAAAATTTCTTCAATTACGAATAGCAATGAATCTACTTTTTTAATATGTTATATGCTTAAAAAATAAATTCGTAGATTAGTTTGCAGAATTTGGGTTGTCCATTATGCAGAACTAAAAGCATTAACTGGCAACCTGAAAAGCAGAAACTGCTGAGAAATGCCGTGGTGCATTTTTACAGTATGTAATTGAAAGGGGTAGTGTTGACAACATGCTGCTAAAAGCACATTGCGTGTAGCTAAGGTAGGATATATTCACTAGGCGATTTTTGTCGCATCCTATTTGTTAGAGCTACATAAGACGTAACAGTGTTAGAACGTATTCAGGGACTGGAGAAAATCAATGCAATAAATCAGAGTAAAATACTTCCGCCCCCTTATTAGCCCAACTTTAGTTAAAATGACTCGCACTTGAAAAAATGTCTCTTATGTTCTTACAATGGACTAATGAACATTGTTTGCGCCCAATTAGCTTGCAATATAGATTTTAAAAATCCCCTTAAAATCTTTATTAAAAATCCAAAATATTAAATCCCAATGTTAAGGTTATTTTGCGCAAATTGAAATCTTGATTTCTAATGGAGGATCGATATTGCAAAATCCATTTGGAAGTTAACACGCAAAAATTTTAAAATTGCGACTATCCCTTTCCCGATTTTTTCTGCCCATATTTTCCATGTTAAATTTTCTATTTCATTTTCATGCCTTGAAAGTATTTGGGAGTATTGAAAGCTAATATTATCTAATATAATGAAAATTTCATGCTGCATTTTTTGAACCTCATAAGGATTAATTTAGCCGGAACACAAACGAACTTCACGAGTTCATTGTTAGTAGTACCACATAATGCTAAACTCTGAACCGGCACAAACTTTTATTCTCATCCTCTGCGATTGTGAAGCACAAAAGTTTGTCAGCAACTTTCAATGTGACCTCATTTCCTCCTATGGAGTTGAGCAAAAAAAACGTTACTTGCTCAACATAATACATTATGCTCATTGTGAATGAATAATATACAGTCTATAGTTTGGTTAGCTACGATATAAGACTTCCCTGCCTTGTAGTCTGTAGTATAAAAAAACGGAAAAGTAATTTAACATTACACAACTTTTTTCAGCTCCTTACATTATTTATAACAGTGGGGAAAATGTACCCGATGACATGGGTAGTTAGTTAGTTAGTTTCCGTAGTGCGTACTTTGTTGGTTAACTAATGAGCTCTAGGTTGCGACACGCTAATAGCGAATGAGTGTTCTCTCATGTTTATTTTGTTTGATTGCTCATAATGAGGGTATTTATTCTAAATTCCAGGGTTGGTCAAAATGGGAGTCCACTGTGTAACGGGCAAAAAGGTGGCCATCAAAATCATCAACAGGGAGAAACTTAGCGAGTCCGTATTAATGAAGGTAAGGAATTGTAACAGTGGAGCTTACGACCTATAGTTTTACCAAATTGTCATTTGTCTTGGTTTGTTAAAGTTAGACGTTATTTTATGAAAACTTTTATGCCGTACTTCGTTTTACCTGTGTACAATAAATCTCACATGTTTTGGTCTGATTTCCACGACGAATTCCTAAATCGAGCGAAAATTAATTTTCATTTTCTAGTTGATTTGATATGGAATCTAGGTTCTAGGATTACAGAATGGACAGTAGAGTGTGATAGAATTAGGCTATCCTCGACAGAGTATAATATTAATATTCATGAGAGGTAGATTGCGATTAATTGCGATTGTGGATTAAATGCAAATTTTTCCAGTCGATTCTACCTCCAGTTCAAATTCCACTAATTGCTAATCTTGTAGTTTGTACTACTGTCGTTTTTTTGGTGACTATCTACTAATTATTTAACCATGGAATGTTTCAGTTTTGTAGGTGACATGGTGATGGTTGGTTTTTGGTGATTCTGTGTTTATTCAATTTTATTATATCAGCAACGAGGTTTTTAGTTTCTAATGTTGGAATGATGATTCAATCAAAACGATAAACGCCGAAAACATGAAATTACCAGATATCACCTAACTATTCAAGCTGAGCATTATTCGTAGTAGACTGAACAACATTTCAGTCACACAATGATGACACATTTTTAACTGTATTATTTTGTTTTGTGAATGCAGGTGGAACGAGAAATTGCCATAATGAAGCTAATTGAACATCCCCATGTTCTAGGCCTATTTGATGTGTATGAAAACAAGAAATATTTGTAAGTCGACCACATACAGTTTCATATAGTCCATGTTGTCATGGTGCATCAGCCTAATTGTTGTTGCACCACAGCACCACCAAAAACATAATGCATTCATCATAAGTAAGAAACGTTTTATTCTTGTATTGCAGATATTTGATTTTGGAGCATGTCTCGGGAGGGGAACTATTTGACTATTTAGTGAAAAAAGGCCGACTGACTCCCAAGGAAGCTCGTCGTTTCTTCCGACAAATAATTTCTGCCCTAGATTTTTGCCATAGTCATTCTATATGGTCAGTACCAAATACTAACTAAGTAATGCATAAAAATATATGTTTATTTTCTCTATAGTTAGTTACAACTGACTCTACTCAAGCCAAATAATGTAAGAGCAGCTGTAGAGTTTTTCATCCAACCAAAAAGAAAAAAATCTCTGTCTTTAAGATAATAATGCTACCGTCAACACTTTCTGCGTTTAGCGGAGGCTTTCACTACTGACTGACGGGCTGAACTCGTTGACTCTATATAACTTGGGTAAAAAAAATCCGCAGCGACTTTTATAACTGCTTGACATTTTAACTTGCAATGGGAATGGGAGTAGCTGTGGGTAGCTGGGTAAAAAATAATCTTTCCATATAATTCACTATGATTGCTAGTCCCACTCGACCGGCAGTCATTTGCTATGCAGTCAACCCGTTCAGTGAAAGTGAGTGAGAAAATCATGGAATGATTACTTTAGGGACAACCAATCTTGTCGACATGAAAAAAGGCGCTTGGCGCATTTTGGCGTCCAAATTATTTATACAGACACTAAAAGCTAAAACCATCCATCACATGTCGTGATTTTTGGGACTAAAATGTCCTTTTGGGCTATGTAGAATTGAAAAGTGATGGAGCAATTAGTCTTACACATTTACTTGATGGTTTTGGTTTGAACCATGCGTTTAGTTCCAACTGTTTTTCCAATAGAGAATCTAATTTTTTTAATCCTTTCACGCGCCCAACCATCGGGGCTTAGTTTTCCCATTGAGCACTAACTTTTTAATTTAATTTGCATGGAATTATTGAATACGTAGTAATGAATAGATTAGTTGTTGGCTCGAGTCGATGAACTTTCCATTTTGTAAAAAGACAATACGGCAGTGAAGTGGTTAATACTAACGAAGTGTTAAGAGTTTTTTTAGGCTTCGGTATTAGCGCGGCCACGTTGTTATAAATAATGTTTTATGCTTACATTTTTTCTTATAGATGTATAAATGTGTTTTCACACTGCTAATGAATCTAGCTAGAGCTATTTCTGAAATGCATTAAACCAATCGGGCGTGATATAGAGTCGAGTACAATAAAATTTTGTGATGGGATGGGAGGGTTAGCAAATGGGAAGGAATGGTTGATGATAATTTTTGGCCATTTTTATTCATGGAGCTCAACCCATGGGAGCTTCACAGTTTTTTTGGTAAACGGTTTGAATTTTTCATTTATTTTGTAATTTGTTAGCACCCTTTAAAATTGTCACGCATTGACTTTTTTCGTCCTCAAAAATCCTTTTTTTCATTTAGCGTAACATTGCATGGCGATTGTTACTAACTTTGGAACTGCCAGTGAAGATTGTATTGAATTTGCTGCATTGATGAATGGGATGCTTACAGTGTCTAATCTATACCTTTAATTTTGTCTTTTTTTACAGTCATCGTGATTTAAAGCCTGAGAATCTACTTTTGGACGAAAAGAATAATATAAAAGTTGCGGATTTTGGAATGGCGTCCTTGCAACCCGATGGTTCCAAGTTGGAAACTAGTTGCGGTTCTCCTCACTACGCCTGTCCTGAAGTGATTCGGGTAAGATGGGTGTTGTTAGTGTTGTATAAAGCCCCAAAAAATCCTTTGAATACTTTATTTCCTTAAGTTACATAAGCAACCTAATATATAATACACACAGCTGTGGAACCCACCAAGTGATAAAATCGTATTTTTCTTCCTTTCCATACGGAAAATGTATGGGAAACGTATGCTACTATTACTGCTATACATACGCTTTATGTTACATCGAGATCTTAAATAGTAGCTGTACTGCTGACGAGTATGTATACGATACTATACATCACATAGTTATGGCTCGTGCTCTGCGTACAACAATATGTCAAAATAGTGCACATTTCTTTCTTTTTTTACCTTTTTTGTATTGCTGAAGCGTGTATGTGTAGCTGTGTGTACTTTCTCTCATTGTACATTAAGTATGCCTTGCGCTCAGCTCTTAGGGCTAAGAAAAGAGGCATGAATAAGAGTTCGTATTTGCTCGATTTATTAGTGTCATAAATTTTGGGCCAAGTCTATGAATTACTTACCACATTATACTGCTATATGCTTTTATTATCATCCTGTGGTTTTTTTACGGCTCTAAGATGAAGGATAATCATTGTAATAGAAATGACATTTGTCAAAATACCTGTTCTCTAGATCATTTTGAATGTCAATTTATACAGTCTTGATTTGCGCAGAGCTAGTGGTATATCTCAATACAGGCTGAGTACTACTTTTAAGCATTTATTGATTCCAGGAAGATCCGTGCATTCATTATTCACAATTCTGTAGAATACGAACGAAAATTATGTTCGTCGGCTTTGTTTTTAGCATTGGCCTCTTAAGTTAGCAAATTCTGTGAACAAAGACTCAAGGTCTGTTTGCTAAAGTACTAAAAGAAGATATTTTCTCCCTTTTGAAGGGAAGTGTACAATTCTCTAGAATTGGCCTATGATAATGAAATGAACTCACTCATCTGCGTTCTACGTCTAGTTACTTGGTAGAATGCTCCTCTTTCATTTAGATCACACGATGAAATCAAAATTACATCGCTCTGAATGCTAAATAAGTATATTTAAATTTCTAAAAAATCAAATAAAGCTTGTTATTACAGTTGGACTGCGTAGGAAGACGACCCGTCAGTCAGACAGGAGACTATGAAAAAAATTAATGATTTCTTTCATTCCCTCAGACACAGTCAGTCAGTATAGTAGTTAGTAAATAGCTCATCACCGTATTTGTATCTAGACTATAGCTTGCACATGGACTGATGTAAAAAGAAATTCTTGACATTGCAGATTCCTATACATTTTTATTGGCATTGGAATGTCATTACTTCTCTCTGTCAATATCTATCTGTATTCTGTATGTGCGAATATTTACTAGGCCATCTGGATGAATTATTCAAGGATCATAAACCTGAGATGTTTTCTTTGTCCTTTTCATTGATTCAGAAATCGATTTTTATTTGTGGGCATGAAAGTTAAAACAAGTAGTTTTCCTGTTTTCACTTTCCGTTTCCCAATCTCTCTCTCTACTACTGCATATTGTTGTCGTTATCGTTGCTAGCCAGCTAACTACTACAGGAAATGTGATATCACCATCCCTTGTGAAATATGTTGACTATTCTAACTAACTAACTAACCAACACAACACCTTACGAAATATGAAACACAACGAGGGTTCCAGTCGCTCACTTTAATATGTATAAAAAATCATGATAAAGAATGTCCGGATTGATGGGAGACTATTTTCAATCGCACAGTGTAACTACGCGCGCTACGATATTACAAAATTACAAAAACCATAAAAAAATAAGAAACTTTTAGTTGTTGGTGCGATTCATCATGGCTGTTCTGAGACCCTTATAGCCTATTTCACGGAGGATCTTGTAACTGTGGTCCATAAGACGTTTTCCCAGGTCCCGCCCAATTTTTTTGGATAAAGCGTTCCAAATAAGCTTGAATCCTTGGAGATTTTTAGGTTTTTTTGGGCGACTAGAGTATGCTCTTTTGCATTCGGCCCAAAAAATTTCAATACCCCTTGCTTGGGGCACATTAGGGGGATTTTCTTTCTTCGGTACGAAATTGATGTTTTGGGCTGAAAGGTACTCAGTCACTACTTTGGCGTAGTGTGCACTGGCCAAGTCCGGCCAAAACAAAACCTCTTCAATTTTATGATGTTTACGAATGAACGGAAGTAATCTTTTCTTCAAACACTCCTCCAAGTACACTTGTGCGGTTACAGTGCCCTTAGATATGAAGGGCT
>Ga0210040_10004076_pt1 | contig 19321 bp, 16 predicted proteins | sample CryGeyCG12114_NA_FD_185462 | JGI IMG/M metagenome (GOLD analysis project Ga0210040, IMG submission 185462) | Groundwater microbial communities from aquifer - Crystal Geyser CG19_WC_8/21/14_NA (SPAdes) (version 2) | ecosystem: Environmental > Aquatic > Deep subsurface > Groundwater | place: USA...
GGACGACGTGCGGCTTCTCCTTGCGCAACGTCGGCAACTGGCCGGCGGCCAACTGGTTGTCACACAGCTGCACGAGCGCGTCGGCGTTCTGCTGCGCGCGGGTCCGGGTGTCCCCCTTCGGGCGGACCGCCTGCACGATCGACTCGATCGCCGCCTGCACCCTCTCCCCACCGACCACATCCAGGTCGAACCGGCCGGTGACGCTGCCATCGGCGTGCCTGGCGATGGTGAATCGACGGCCCTCGGTCGGGTCGGGCTCCGGCCCGTCCGGGTCCAACGCGGCGCCGAACAGCTCCACCGCCGTCCTCAGCACCTCGTGCGGCGCCTCCGCGGCGATCGTCGTCCAGTCCCGGTCAAAGGCCCCCAGGTCGACGTCCTGCTCCTCGGCCCGGGCACGTTCGGACTCCCCCACCTTCTCCGCGACCACGTTCACCTGCGCCGCGGTCACCGCGCCCTCGGCGAAGCCCGCCGCCAGCCCCGGGAAGTGCTCCAGCGCCCGACCCGAGCGCACGATCCGGGAGGCCTCGGCCGGCGCCAGCCGCGCGTGCCCGATCAGCCACGACCGCATCGACGTCAACCCGTCGCGCTCACAGGCCCGGGTGCTCTCGGCATGCCGCACCGTGCGGGTCAGCTCCGCGCTCGCCCGGTTCACCAACCGCTGCAACTCCGCCGCTCGCTCGAGCACCGCCCCGGCATCCAGCACGTGCAGGTCCTCGGCGGCCAGGGCGTCCAGGGACTGCAACTCGCCCACCGGCACCCCCTCGCGGCTTCGATCGTGTGTTCGAAGTCTACCGCAGGAGAGCGGCCCGGACCAGGTGAATCCCCAGGTCAGAGTCGTGAAAGGCCGACGCTCAGGGGTTCACGGCGAGGAAGACGAAGCTCGCCAGCAGCGCCAGGTGCACCGCTCCCTGCAGCCGCGTCGCCCGGCCGGGCACCACGGTCAGCACGGCGGTCACCACCGTCACCGCCAGCAGGACCATCTGCGTCGGCCCCAGGCCCAGCATCAGCGGCACGTCCAGCCAGATGGTGGCGACGGCGAGCGCGGGGATGGTGAGGCCGATGCTGGCCATCGCCGATCCGAACGCCAGGTTGAGGCTGGTCTGCAGCCGGTTGCGGCGGGCGGCCTTGCCGGCGGCCAGCGTCTCCGGCGCCAGCACCAGCAACGCGATGACCACGCCGACGAAGGACTGCGGGGCCCCGGCGGCGGCCACGGCGTCCTCGATCGCCGGCGACTCCACCTTCGCCAGCCCGACCACCGCCACGAGGGCGACCAGCAGCAGTCCCAGCGAGGTGAGCGCGGCCCGGGCCGACGGCGGGTCGGCGTGCTCGTCCTCGTCCAGCACCCCGCCGTCGGCGGCCACCGGGAGGAAGAAGTCGCGGTGCCGCACCGTCTGGGTCAGCACGAACGCGCCGTAGAGCACGAGCGAGGCGACCGCGGCGAAGGCGAGCTGCGACGGCGAGAACTCCGGGCCCGCCTCCGCGGTGGTGAACGTCGGCAGCACCAGGCTGAGCACCGCGAGCGTGGTGACCGTGGCCAGCGCCGCGCCGGTGCCCTCGGCGTTGAACGACACCATCCCGTGCCGCAGCGCACCGAGCAGCAGCGAGAGGCCCACGATGCCGTTGCAGGTGATCATCACCGCGGCGAAGACGGTGTCCCGGGCGAGCGTGGCCGTGTCGTCGCCGCCGGAGACCATCAGCGTGACGATCAGCGCCACCTCGATCACCGTCACCGCGACGGCCAGCACGAGCGAGCCGAACGGCTCACCGACCCGGTGGGCGACCACCTCCGCGTGGTGGACGGCGGCCAGCACCGCCCCGATCAGCACCACCGCGACCAGCACCGTCAGCACGGTCGGCAGGTACCTGCCCCAGGTCAGCGCCAGGACGACGAGGGCGAGGACGGGGACGGCGGTGGTCCAGGGGATCCGGCGGGACAGCGGGCGTCGGGTCGGCGGGGCCATGCGCCCACGGTGCCACGCTGGCTGCCCGACACCCCGCCGGGCACCGTCGGCTGAGAGGCTGCGGAGTCGCCCACCTCACGTCATGAGTGCGGCGAACGCCGATGCGGCACGCGAGGCGACCTGCGACGGCTCCAGGGTCCCCTCCTCCGTGGCGTACGACGACACCAGCTCGGCAGGGACCGCGTCCAAGACGAAGTCGACCACCGAACTGCCGTCCGGCAGAGGCTCGCCGGGCCACTGCCGGAGCAGCCGGGCGTCCAGGTCGGCCTGCCCGGCGGTCACCGCGTCGCTCTGCCACTTCAGCAGCTCGGCCGGCGCGACGACCGGCACCCCGGCGTGCCGGCAGAGCAGGCCGAGAGACAGGGTGCCCACCGTGTTGGACAGGGAGCCATCGAGGTAGAAGGACTCGACACCCGTCACGAAGGCGTCTACCTCGCCGATGACCCTGCCGACGGACATGTCCGGGGTGTAGATGACCGCGTGTCCGGCGGCAGCCGCCAGTCGCGCGACGCGGAGTCCCTGCCCGAGCGGCTCCCCCGACGTCACGACCACCCGGCGCGCGGTGTCGAGGCCCTCCAGGATCCGCACGACCGTGCTGCTGTAGTCGTGGACCAGCACGACCGCCGCGTCGGCCAACGCCCCGACGGCGACCCGAACCACCGCTTCTCGGGCCGCGAGACGCCGGTCGGAGAGCCGCCGACAGGCCCGGCGGACCCCCTGGGCACCGCCGTCATCCGCCGCCCTCACGAGCAAGCGGACGATGTTCCGGTAGAGGGCCGTGTCCGGCTTCAGGGCGCAGAGGAGGCTGCCGGCCTCCTGGACGTCGGCCACCACGGAGCGCCCGAGCGACTGTGACTCGACGGCGACGGCGGCCAGCACCCCGGTGATCCGATCGGCGCAGGCGCTCGCGCCGACGAGCCGGTAGGCGACCAGGTCCTCGACGCAGACCACCGCGTCGGCTGGCCACCATGAGGGAGTGCGGGGGGACATCGAGACGGTCACAGTCGCTGACGGGTCGGCGGGACGTCGGGCGACGGGAAGACGTAGACCATCTCGACGGCCGTGTCGCCCGCTCGGATGGCGTGCCAGCACCGCGCGTCGATGAGGATCGAGTCCCCCGGCCGGAAGGGGTGCTCCGCCACGTCGGTGACCATCCAGCCCGATCCGGAGAGCACGTAAGCCAGCTCCGCGGTGTCGTGCTCGATCGAGCGACTGGTCCGATGGGCCTCGACGGTCGTCACGCCGACCAGCAGCGGACTGCCGTCCGATCGAGACCCACCTGCCAGCACCCGCTGTCGGACGCCCGCGCCGACCTCCACGACCGGCACGTCTTCGACGTTGCACGTGCGGACGGTCGGACCTCCGCGGCGAGACGTCACGATGACCCCTCTCCAGCCAGCCAGGCGTCCGCGATCTGGTCCCGGGTGAGGAAGGCGACATCGTCGAAGCCCTGGGCGTACTCGAGGAAGCGCTCGAGGCCGGCAATACGCCCCGGCCGTCCGATCTGGCGAGGGTGCAGCCCGATCGACATCATCCGCGGCCGCGCCGCCCCCTCGCGGTAGAGAGTGTCGAAGGAGTCCGTCAGGTACTCGGAGAACTGGCCAGCGGTGGAGAGCCCCGGGGACTGCCAGAACCGGAAGTCGTTCACGTCCGGGGTGTAGGGCACGACAAGGTGTCGCTTCCCGAGCACCGGCAGGAAGTAGGGCAGGTCGTCGTTGTAGGCATCGCAGTCATAGTCGAAGCCCTCCTCGACCACCAGTTCACGGGTGTGGACGCTCGGGCCGTACCGGCAGTACCACCCACGGGGGCGGTAGCCGAGGGATGCCTCGAAGGAGGCCACCGCCATCCGGATGTGCTCGCGCTCCTCGTCCCGGCTCAGCCGGAACGTCTCCTCCCATCGATACCCGTGACTGACCACGCCGTGACCGCCGTCGACGATCGCTCGGGCGACCTGCGGGTTCTGTTCCAGCGCGACGGCGCATCCGAAGAAGGTGGCCTTCACATCGAACCGGTCCAGTGCGTCGAAGATCCGCCAGATGCCGACGCGGGACCCGTACTCGTACATCGATTCCATGGCGAGGTTCCGCACACCGGGAGGCAGGACGTAGGAGTTCCATTCGGTCGCGCTCTCCTGGTCCGGGTCGCCCATGGCGAAGGAGCGCTCGGACCCCTCCTCGTAGTTGACGACCACGGACACGGCGATCCGGGCACCGCCAGGCCAGCCTCCCGGCGGCGGTTGCCTGCCGTAGCCGACGAGGTCCCGCTCCGGTCCGCGCAGCTCGGTCATCAGGTGCCTCCCACCAGTACGTTCGTCCAGCACATCAGTCGCGGCACACCTGAGGCGGAGCCCCGTCGGGTCGCCGCAGGCTCGCCTCGTACGCGTCGTAGACGTTCCGGTAGGCGGCCGTCTCGTCCTTCTCCGCCCGCACCGACTGGACGACGGGGTGCCCCGCCTCCACCAGGAGCTCAGCCGTGCGCGCCACGATCGCCAACCCCGCGGACATGGCCAGCGTCGTGGTGACGGCGCCGACCGGCTCGTCCAGCCCCTCGACGTCGACCAGCGCCTCACCACGCGGGGCGTACGTGTCGACGTGGAGGTCGGCCAGGTCAGAGAGCTTGAGTCCTGAACTGTGCCGGGCCCGGGCCGACGTGGCGTGGGAGGAGGAGACGGCGATGACGGTCATGTCGTGCCGCTTCGCGTAGCGGGCCGCGTCGACCACGACGGCGCTGGTGCCCCCGTGCGAGAAGACCACCAGCACGTCGTCGGGACGCAGGTGCTGGCCGTCGAGCAGTACGTCCGCGTACCCCTCGGTGTTCTGGAGGAAGAGCATCTCCGGCACCCCGAAGGAGCCGAGCACGTTGAACCAGAACAATCGCGGGTCGATGATCGGGTGCAGGCCGACGAAGCTGCCGTACCGCGGGAAGATCTCCAGCGCCGGCAGCATCGAGTGGCCGCTGCCGAACAGGTGCACGATTCCTCCGCCCGCGATGCACTGGGCCATGGTGCGGGCCGCCGCCTCGATCTCGCCGAGTTGCTGGGTCTCCAGGCGCTCGATCAGCTGGCGCAGACCCTGGAGGTAGGTACGCGACGCCACGTCGTCCGACGAACCGGTCACCGCTCGACCCCCATGGGGCCGCTGGCCGACACGGCCGCGTAGTCGTCCGGTCCCCATTCGTCCGAGTGGTCGATGAGCGGCCGGTTCACCCACTTGTTGGCCACGACGTCGGGGTCCTCACCACGGACCAGGGCCAGTCGGAGCGCCAGCCACTGCAGCGGCAGGACCCCGACGAACGGCAGGTCCTCCTCCTGGAGCTCGTCGGGGAGTCGCAGCACCCAGGTCGCCGCAGCGGCGAGAGCGGCGTCGTTGGTGATCGCGATGGTCGTCGCGTCGAGCTTCGCCAGGCCGTGCGCGAGCTCGATCGCCCGGGACGTGGCCCGGCCTCTCGGGGCGACGATGACGACGACCGTGCCGGCCCGGACGGTGAAGATCTCGCAGTGGATGAACTGCTCCAGCTCCACGCTGTGCGCAGGCAGCGTGGCAGCCTCGTACAGCTTCGCCATGCCGTACTCCGCGACGGCGTGGCCCAGCCCGCTGCCGGTGAGGATCCAGTGGTCACCGCGGACCGCGTCCTCAGGCAGCAACTGGACGTCGCGGCGAGCGGTACCCAGCGCAGTCGGCACCAGGTCTGCGCCCGCGGGAAGCCCCGCATCGCAGTTGCCGCCCAGCTCCTCGGCGAGGATGCGCATGAGCAGCGCCACTGCCTGGAAGCTGGCAGTCCGGGTGTTGGACCGCTCCCCGCTCACCGAGTTGTCGATCGTGAAGTCGGCCAGCTCGGTCAACGCCGACGTGGAGTTGGCAGTCACGGCGACCACGAAGGCCCCGCGTGACCTTGCCGCCCGGGCAGCCTCCACGACGCGCGCCGTCGTCCCCGAGTGCGAGACGGCCACCACGACCGACCGGTCGGTCAGCGACTCATAGGTCTCGCGGGACAGCTGCATGGCCTGCACCGCGCGCAGCCGGCGCCGCGCGATCTGGGCGAACCAGACCTCGGCACACAGCCCGGTGAAGAAGCTGTCGCCGCAGCCGGTGACGACCCAGTCGTCGACACCACGGTCGGCCAAGGCGTCGAGCAAGTCCCGCACGGGGCCCGCGAAGGACTGTTCGGCGCGGCGGAGCACCTCCGGCTGCAGCGGGATCTCCTGCTCCAGCAGCGACGGGGCGACCGTCGCAGGCTCCCCGGGCGTCCGCTGGACGTTGGTCTCAGACAATTCGAGCCTCTCGTTGAGCATGGATCTGCAATTCGGCACACTGCGCCGTCCGGGCGCTGCGCTCGGCGTCCGAGAACGTGTCGGGAACCTGCGCCCCGACGGCCTGGACCACAAAGGACGCGGCGACGCACCCAACGACGACCGCCTCCAGGGGAGACGCACCCCCGGCCAGCGCGACGAGACAGCCTCCGTTGAAACCGTCACCCGCGCCGGTCGGATCGGCGACCGCCAGGTCCGGTACTGCGGGGACCACCACTCCCTCCGGCCGGTCCGGGGAGAAGACGACCGCCCCCTCTCGTCCGCACTTGACGATCGTGAGCGGGGCGGCGAACAACTCGACGGCGACGCGGAGGTCCTCGGGGGCAGCGTCGGGGGCGACTCCGCAGAGCTGCTGGAGGTGCTCCCGGCTGGGCAGGAACAAGTCGACGGTCCGCGTCAGCTTGCGCAGCTTCTCCAAGGCGTCTGGTTCGCCGAGATAGTGCAGCTCGGTGTCCAGGGCGATCCGGGCGCCCTGCGCCTTGGCAGCGGCGATGAGCTCGGCCTGCTGCGCCAGGGTCGACGGTGCCAGCAGCAGCCATCGGTCACCGAGGGCCAGCTGATCCAGGTCCTCGGGCCGCGGGCTCTGCTCGACCAGCCGGTCGAAGTCCTCGATCTCGAAGACCCGGGACCCATCGGCGCCGTAGTGAGCGACGTTGTGGATGCTCCGACCGGGCATCACGATGATCCCGTCGGTGTCGATCACTCCGCCGTCGGCGTGGGCCAGCCGCAGCCGATCCCTCGTGTAGTCCTCGCCGACCCGTGCGACGAGGAGGGCGTCGCCACGGGCCAGGAATGCACCGAGCGCGGCATACGCGGCCGCCCCACCGTTGGTGTTGGGCAACGTGCGCCCGTCGGCGAGGCGGATCTCGTCGATGGTGAGGTGACCGGCGACCACGATCGCCGGCGTCGAGCCCGGCTCTGCGGCGGCCGATTTGGTCTCAGCCACTCCTCCGGCCCGCGACCGGGACCTGACCCCTCGGCCACGGCCGCCCAGTGCGTCCCGCAGGACGATCGCGGCGATCGTGAGCAGGTAGGGCACCATCAGCACGAACTGGGACGGGAAGTCCGTCCGGATCTGCAGCAGGCCTGCGAGGGCCTGGGCGAAGCCGAACAGCAGACACGCTGCCGCCGTACGCCCCACGAAGCCGGCGCCGAAGATGACCGCCGCGAAGGCGATGATGCCGCGGCCCGAGGTGATGTTCTCGCTGAACAGATGGACCGACCCGATGGCCAGCTCCGCGCCGGCGAGGCCACAGAAGGCCCCGCTGATGAGGATGCTCGCGAACTTGACACCGGCCACCCGCACACCTGCCGCTCGAGCTGCCAGCGGGGCTTCTCCGGCCGCCTTCAGGCGCAGACCAAACCCCGTGCTCCGGAAGACGTAGACCACGCCGGCGACGACCGGCACCAACGCCCAGACGAGCAGGTCACGGTCGTTGAAGAGCGGGCCGAGCACGGGGATGTCGGTCAGCCACGGCAGGTGCAGGGTGGGATAGCCCGAGGGCAGCTCCAGTCGACGACCGGAACTCAGTGTGTCGGCCAGCAGGAACGTCGTGAGGCCGAGACCGAAGACGTTGATCGCGATCCCGACGATGACCTCGTCGGCCTTGCAGCCGACCACCAGGACCGCCATCACGGTGGCCGCGAGGACCGCGGCCCCGACACCGGCGATCGTGCCCCACAGCAGCGAGCCGGTGGCGACGGCAGCCGCTACGGCGAAGTAGGCGGCAACCAGCATGAAGCCCTCGAGGCCGATGTTGAAGATGCCGGCCCGCTGGGTGAACATGCCGCCCAGCGCGGCATAGAGGATGGGCGCCGCGAGCAGGATCCCCGGTCCCAGCAGCCGGATGACGTCAGCCATCTGTCCCCCTCGGGCCCGGGCGGGCACGGAGCCTGCGCCTGACCTTGTCCCACGACTCGGGGGCCGAGCGTGGCGCGATGAACAAGATGACGGTCGCGGTGAGCACCAGCGCGATGTACTGCGAGACCCCCTGGAAGATCTGCAGACCCAGTCCGCCCTGGGACAGCGCGCCGAAGAGCAGCGCGGCCAGCGGCGTCAGCAAGGGCGAGGCGCCCACCAGCAGAGCTGCGAGGATCCCGTTGAAGCCGATGTCCGGCGGGAAGGGGCTGATCTGCGTGTGGAAGACGCCGCCCACGACGGCCGCACCGGCGACACCGGCGACCGCTCCGCTGGCCAGCATCCCGGTGATCATGATCCGGTTGGTTGCGAGCCCGCCGGACCGTGCCGCGAGCGGGCTCTCGCCCTGGAGCCGGAGTTCGTAACCCAGCGTGGTCCGCCGGAACGCCCACCAGACCAGCACGGCCAGCGCGACAGCGAGCGGGAGCAGGATCGTGATCTGGGAGTCGGGCACCACGACCGGGAGGAAGGCGTTGTCCCGCAGGCTCTCCGTCTGGGCGTTGGCCCCGGGCTGCACGGAGGTCGCCCGGAAGGGTCCCTGCACCAGGTAGTCGTTGAGCAGACTGGCGACATAAGTCGCCATCAGGGACGTGAGGATCTCGTTCGTGCCCCACCAGACCCGGAACAGCACCGGCGGTAGGGACCAGAGCGCACCCCCCAGCGCCCCGGCGGCCACCACGGCCACCACGGCCAGCGGGCCGGGGAGGTCGCCCAGCGCGCTGGACCCGGCCGCTGCCGCGGCGAAGGCGCCCATCACCACCTGGCCCTGGCCGCCGGCGTTGAAGATGCCCGACCGGAAGGCGACGACGAATGAGAGTGCGGCGAGGATCAGCGGTGTCGTCTGCGCCAGCGTCGCCTCAGTCTCCCCTGACGTGCCGAACGCACCGTCGAAGAGCCCCTGATAGGCGCCGACCGGGTCTTTCCCGACGGCGGCGAGGACCAGACCTCCGACGACCGCGGCGAGGACGACCGCGATCAGCGCCCACAACGACCGCAAGACCGCTGACGGGACGGGCCGCCGGACACCCGTCGGCTGCCGGACCGTCATGCCGAGATCCCCATGGCCAGTGTTCCCAGCGACTCCTCAGTCAGCTGATCCCCCGTCCGCTCGCCGGCGACCGCACCGTTGTAGAGCACGATCGCCCGGTCGCTCAGGTCGCACGCCTCCCGCAGATCGGATGTCACCAGGACGATCGACATCCCGTCGTTGCGCAGGTCCTGGAGCGTCCGTCGGATGGCGAAGGCCGCGGCCACGTCCACTCCCTGAGTCGGCTGCACCGCGAGGAGGACGCGAGGCTGTTTGCTGACCTCTCGCGCCACCACGACCTTCTGCGCGTTGCCGCCGGAGAGAGTGCCCACAGCCACGCCGGGTCCGGCGGCCACCACGGCGAAGAGCTGGATCTGCTCCCGTGCGAAGTCGCGCGTGGCCTTCATGCGACGGATGCCCCGGCGGGCGAACCTGCGCGTGCGGTGCTGTCCGATGACCAGGTTGTCCTGGATCGGCAGTTCGGTCGCGAGGCCTTCGGTCGGACGCGCCTCGGGGATGTACCCCAGACCCCGCCGCCGGCGGCCGGCGATGCTGGCGCGGGTGAGGTCCTCGCCGGCCAGCCGGATCCGTCCCGAGCTGGCGGCGGTCATGCCGACCAGGGCATCGACCAGTTCCCGTTGCCCGTTGCCCTCGACACCTGTCACCGCCACGATCTCCCCCGGCTGGACAGCGAAGCTCACGCCGTTGACCCGCCGCACCCCGAGCGCGTCGGCCACCACCAGGTCGTCGACCGCGAGGAGGGGTGGCTCATCGGACCGCGCCGGCGTTGCCGCGGGCCGTGAGTCCCGCACCGACATGGAGACCTCGCGGCCGACCATGAGCTGGACGAGTTGTCTCTCGTCCAGCTCCGCGGTCGGCGCCTCCGCGACGAGCCTGCCGCCCCGCAACACCGAGACGTTGCTGGTGACGGCCAGCACCTCCCGCAGTTTGTGGGTGACCAGCACGACAGTCGTCCCCCGCTCGGTCAGGTCCCCCAGGACGGCGAACAGCTGCGTCGCCTCCGTCGGGGTGAGGACTGTGGTCGGCTCGTCGAGGATTAGCAGGCGGGCATCGTGGTAGAGGCCCGCGAGGATCTCGACCCGCTGCCTCATCCCGACCGACAGCGAGCCGACCTCGGCCTTCGGGTCGATGCCCAGGCCGTTGTCCCGACTGAGCTCGGCCAGCCGGTCGACCACGGCTCGGCGGGCGCCGCGGCCACGGACCTTCAGCGACAACATGACGTTGTCGGCCACCGACAAGGAACCCACCAGCAGCGACGTCTGGTGGACCATCGCCACTCCCCGGGCGAGGGCGTCCCGGGGGCTGTTGAAGGTGACGCTCTCGCCGCCGAGCCGGATCTCGCCGGAGTCGGGCACGTAGAGCCCATAGACCATGCGCATGAGCGTGGTCTTCCCAGCGCCGTTCTCGCCGACGACGGCATGCACCGTGCCGGCCGGCACCCGGAGACTGACGTCGCCGTTGGCCACCAGGGGCCCGAAGGTCTTGGTCAGCCCGACGGTCTCCAGCGCCAGTGGAGCTGGGCCGGGATGCCCCCCGAGGGCGACACCCCGGTCCGCGCGCAGTTGCTGGCTCATCGGTGCTCGATCGCCCTAGGAGCAGTTCTGGATCGAGTCGACGTCCTTGTCGTCAGGGACCGTGATGGTGCCGTCGATGATCCCCTGTTTGGCCGTCTCCACCGCGTCCTGGACCTCCTGGGGGACCAGGTCGTCGTTGTAGGGCAGGATGCGCACCGCGCCGTCAGCCAAGCCGTACACCTGCAGGCCGGTCTTGAAGGAGTCGCTGGCGTACTGCTCGACCGCCACCTTGGCGGCGCCGGCGAAGTCAGGACCGGTGGCGGTGAGACCGTAGTTCGGCGCGAGATCCCGCACGTCGACGTCGGCGCTGATGAGGTACTTCTTCAGCTCTTCCGCGGCCTGGTAGATGCCGACCTGGGTACCAGCGGTGGCCGCGTGGATGATGTCCACGCCCTGGCCGTACATCGTCGTGGCGAACTGCTTGCCCAGAGCCGGGTCACTCAGGGAACCGACGTAGGCGAAACACACCCCGATGCTCGGGTCGACCGACTTCACACCCGCGTCGAAGCCCACCAGGTACCGATCGATCACGTCCTGCTTGATGGAGCCAAGAAAGCCCACCTTCTTGGTCTGGGTCATCATCCCGGCGACGATCCCGCCGAGATAGGAGGACTCGTTCTCCCGGAAGAACAGCTCCTGAACGTTGTCCTGCGGCGTGTCCAGCTGTGCGTCGAGGAGCACGTAGTCCACGTCCGTGTGCTTCGGCGCAACCTCCTCGACCGCCTGGATCATCGGCGGGAAGGTAGTGAACACCAGGTCACTGCGCGCCGAGACGCTCTCCAGCGTCGACGAGTAGGTCGAGGGGTCGGTCAGGACGACGACGTTGGACTCCATGCCGGCTGCCTTGGTGGACGCCTCGAAGCCCTTGACGAAGTCCTGCATGACGCCCTGGTCGGTGACCGACTGGATGCTCACCAGTGTGGCGGTGCCACCGGACGAGTCGCCCGACCCCCCGGAGTCCGCCGAGTCGCTCGATCCACCACCACACCCCGCGATGGTCATGACGGTGACGCCGGTGGCGGCGAGCGCGATGATGCGCCGCCGCATGCCGGGGACGTTGTTCTGGGACACGCTGCCTCCTGGAAGTGGTGTTCGACGTGGACACGGCAGCGCCGCCGTGGTGGAGCGTTCAGGCGACCGGCGTCCTCCGGACGTGCAGCCCCATGTACTCGAGGTTGAAGAAGTTCTCGCTGTACAGGAACGGCACCCCCTCGCGGTCGTAGTGCAGCTGCTGGAGGACCAACAGCGGCTTGCGGCGGGACACCGACAACAGGTCGGCAACCCGAGCACTGGGGAGGGTCGGCACGATGTCAGCGCGTGCGGTGTGCACCTGGATGTGGCACTCGCGCGAGAGGAAGGAGAAGAGAGACTCGTCGCCCCGGTACTGCATCGCCACCCCGGCGGGAACCACGTCGACGCTGACGAAGTCGCGGCAGAAGATGACGGGCAGGTCATCCGCGGTACGGACGCGCTCCATGCAGTGCACCGGTTCGGAGCCACGGAGGCCCAGCTGATGACGCACCGAGGCGTCACCGGGGCCGGTGACCAGCCGGTAGTCCCGGGAGCCGGGCTTGTGTCCGGCCCGCGCGATCATCTCCGTGGTGCTCGTGAGCTGTTCGATCCCGACGTCCACGGGGAAGTGCGAGTCCCCCGTCGGGTCGAGGGCGAACGTGCCGATCCCTTGCTTGGAGGCAGCGAGACCCTGTTCCCGTAGGACGCCGATGGCCTCGCGGACCGTGTTGCGACTGACGCCCAGCGAGCGCGCCAGCTCCGGCTCGCTGGGCAGGCGCGTGCCGGCCGGGATCTGCCCCGAACGGATGCGGGTGGCCAGGGCAGACGCGATCTCGCTCGGGAGTGACGCCCGGCGGGCGGCCAGGGGGCGCAGGTCGAGGTCCCGCGGGTCCATCGGTGCATCCATCTTGACCTCCCGTCTAAGTTGTTGGACAACCAACAGGTCCGACGACCGGCTGTCAAGAGCTGGCGGTGGAAAGGCAGGCCGAACGTGAGCGAGATCGAGCTGGCGGTCGTCGGAGGGACGGTCGTCAATGACGACTGGCGAGGCGAGGCGACCGTCCTCGTCGCGGACGGCCGCGTCACGCGGCTGGCCGCGCCCGGCGACGCCGTGCCGACGGGGGCGGAGCTGGTGGACGCGACCGGCCGATTGGTGATGCCAGGCGGCGTCGACCCGCACACGCACATCGACATGTCCCTGGGCGACTTCACGACGCGAGACGGGTACCGGGAGGCCACGACAGCGGCAGTCTGGGGTGGCACCACCACCGTGGTGGACTTCGCCATCCCCACGCCCGGGCAGCGTCCCCTCGACGCCGTCCGGGCGCGCCGCGCGGCTGCCTCGGAGGGTGTGTGCGACGCTGCGCTGCACGCCTGCGTCGTGGAGTGGGACGACTCCGTCCCGGACCAGTTGCGCGAGATCGCCGAACTCGGGGTCCGCACCGTCAAGCTCTTCACCACGTACCGCGACGTGGTGATGGCCAACGCGGACACCGTGATCGCGGTGATGAAGGTGCTGCGCGAGTTGGGAGGCCTTGCCTATGTCCATGCAGAGGCAGACCACCTGGTGGTGAGCGACCAGCGGCGGGCGGAACGTGCCGGGCACATCCACGCCGCTGGGCACGCGAGCACCCGGTCCGAGCTGGCCGAGGTCACCGCCGTCAACGAGGTCCTCGCCTCGGCCCGCTCCGTGGGTGCGCCCGTCTACTTCGTCCACCAGACGACGCCGGAGGCCATCGACGCGGTCCGCCGGGCTCGCGCCGATGGAGTTCCGGCGTACACCGAGACCTGCCCGCACTACCTGTCGTTGGACGATGGCAGGTACAGGCAGGACTCCCCCGAGCTCTACGTCTGCTGTCCGCCGCTACGTGCCCGGGAGACCGTGGCCCAGGTCGCCTCTCGCGCCTTGACCAGGGCGGTCGACACGGTCGGCAGCGACCACTGCTGCTACGACCGGTCGCAGAAGCAGCTGGAGGTCTCCGACGTCCGCCTGATGCCGAACGGGATGCCCGGCGTGGAGACGCGGCTGGCCGTGGTCTTCACCGAACTGGTGGAGCAGCGGGGGCTGCCACTGGAGCGGTTCGTCGCGCTGACGGCGGCGAACCCGGCGCGACTGAACGGCATCTTCCCGCAGAAGGGCATCATCGCTCCCGGATCGGACGCCGACATCATCCTGGTCGATCCCCGGGAGCGACGGACCGTCACCGCCCGCTCCCTCCACATGGCCACCGACTACACCCCCTACGAGAGCCGAGAGCTGGTCGGCTGGGCCAGCACGGTCATCGTCAGCGGCCGCGTTCTCGTGGACGAAGGACGCTTTTCGGGCGAGCCGCCGGCCGGCCGGGCGCTCCACTCGGCCCCGCTGCCCCAGGACCAGCTGATCTGCTGACCTCCCGGGCCAGCACCGCCCCAGGGCGGCACACAGCGGCACTGGCTGTCGCAGGATCGAACAGCCGGGACGAGCCGTTCTCCGTAGGGAAGGATGATTCTCATGACCCACGTGCTGGACCCGGACGCGCTGGCCGATCCCAGCGGCGCCGCGGGCACCCTGCCGGACCCCTTCGCCGACGTCACCCGCTCGAACGACGCCTTCCGCGCCTTCCTGCACGGCCTGCCCGGCGTGGACCAGGTGGGCGCCCAGGCGCGGGTCACCCAGCTCGGCACCCGCTCGATCAAGACCACCGCCAAGGCGTGGGCGATCGACACGGCGATCTCGATGGTCGACCTGACCACGCTGGAGGGCTCGGACACCCCGGGCAAGGTGCGCTCGCTGGCCGCCAAGGCCCGCCGCCCGGATCCGGAGGACCCGACCTGCCCGCCGGTCGCCGCGGTCTGCGTCTACGGCGACCTGGCCGGCGTCGCCAAGGAGGCGCTGGCCGGCACCGGGATCAACGTCGCCGCGGTCGCCACCGCCTTCCCCAGCGGGCGGGCCAGCCGCGCGGTCAAGCTCGCCGACGTCCGGGACGCCGTCGCAGGAGGTGCCGACGAGATCGACATGGTCATCGACCGGGGCGCGTTCCTCGCCGGTCGCTACCTCGACGTCTTCGAGGAGATCGTCGCGGTCAAGCAGGCCTGCGGGTCGGCCCACCTGAAGGTGATCCTGGAGACCGGCGAGCTGGTCACCCTGGACGCCGTCCGCCGGGCGTCCTGGCTGGCGATGCTGGCCGGCGGCGACTTCATCAAGACCTCCACCGGCAAGGTCTCCCCCGCCGCCACCCTGCCGGTCTGCCTGGTGATGCTCGAGGCGGTCCGCGACTTCCGCGCCGCCACCGGCCGCCAGGTGGGCGTGAAGCCGGCCGGCGGCATCCGCACCACCAAGGACGCCGTCAAGCACCTCGTGCTGATCAACGAGACCGTCGGCGCGGACTGGCTCTCCCCCGACTGGTTCCGCTTCGGCGCCTCCAGCCTGCTCAACGACCTGCTCCTGCAGCGCCAGAAGCTCCGCACCGGGCACTACAGCGGCCCCGACCACGTATCGGTGGACTGACCATGACCAGCCTGTTCGAGTACGCGCCCGCCCCCGAGTCCCGCTCCATCGTCGACATCCGGCCCAGCTACGGCCTGTTCATCGACGGCGAGTTCGACGAGGGCACCGGCACCCCGCTGAAGACGGTCAACCCGGCCACCGAGGAGGTGCTGGCCGAGGTCGCCACCGGCAGCACCGAGGACGTCGACCGCGCGGTGCGGGCCGCCCGGCGGGCCTTCACCCGGGTCTGGGGGCCGATGCGCCCGGCCGACCGCGGCAAGTACCTGTTCCGGATCGCCCGGCTGCTGCAGGAGCGGGCCCGGGAGTTCGCCGTCCTGGAGACCCTCGACAACGGCAAGCCGATCCGGGAGAGCCGGGACGTCGACGTCCCGCTGGCCGCGGCGCACTTCTTCTACCACGCAGGCTGGGCCGACAAGCTCGAGCACGCGGGCCTCGGCCCGGCCCCCCGCCCGCTGGGTGTGGCCGGTCAGGTCATCCCCTGGAACTTCCCGCTGCTGATGCTGGCGTGGAAGGTCGCCCCGGCGCTCGCGACCGGCAACACCGTCGTCCTGAAGCCCGCGGAGACCACCCCGCTGACCGCGCTGCTGTTCGCCGAGGTCTGCCGGCAGGCCGACCTGCCCGCCGGCGTGGTCAACATCGTCACCGGCGCCGGCGAGACCGGCCGCGCCGTGGTCAGCCACCCCGACGTGGACAAGGTGGCGTTCACCGGCTCCACCGAGGTGGGCCGTTCGATCGCCCGGGCGGTCGCCGGCACCGACAAGCGGCTGACCCTGGAGCTGGGCGGCAAGGCGGCCAACATCGTCTTCGACGACGCCCCGATCGACCAGGCCGTCGAGGGCATCGTCCGCGGCATCTTCTTCAACCAGGGCCACGTCTGCTGCGCCGGCTCCCGGCTGCTGGTGCAGGAGTCGGTGCACGACGAGGTCGTCGCGGCGCTGCAGCGCCGGATCGGCACGCTGCGGGTCGGCGACCCGATGGACAAGAACACCGACCTGGGCGCGATCAACTCGGCCGAGCAGCTGGCCCGGATCCGGGAGCTCGTCGCGGCCGGGGACGACGAGGGCGCGCGGCGCTGGCAGCCCGAGGGCGAGCTGCCCGACCGGGGGTACTGGTTCAAGCCGACGGTGTTCACCGACGTCTCCCCCGCGCAGCGGATCGCCCGCGACGAGGTCTTCGGCCCGGTGCTGTCGGTGATGACCTTCCGCACGCCCGACGAGGCGGTCGCGAAGGCCAACAACACCACCTACGGGCTGTCGGCCGGCATCTGGTCGGAGAAGGGCTCGCGGATCCTGTCGGTCACCTCGAAGCTGCGCGCCGGCGTGGTGTGGGCCAACACGTTCAACGAGTTCGACCCGACCTCGCCGTTCGGCGGCTACAAGCAGTCCGGCTACGGCCGTGAGGGCGGCCGGCAGGGCCTGGCCGCGTACCTGAAGGGCGACGACTGATGTCCGACCGGCTGGCCGTGCGCAAGACCTGCAAGCTGTACCTGGGCGGGGCGTTCCCCCGCTCGGAGTCCGGCCGCACCTACCAGGTGCACGACGCCAAGGGCCACTTCCTGGCCAACGCCGCCTGGGCCTCCCGGAAGGACGCCCGGGACGCCGTCGTCGCCGCCCGGAGCGCGTTCGGCACGTGGTCCGGCGCCACCGCCTACAACCGCGGTCAGGTGCTCTACCGGGTGGCCGAGGTGATGGAGGGGCGCGCCGCCCAGTTCGCCGAGGAGGTCGCCGCCGGCGAGGGACTGTCGACCGCCAAGGCCCGCGCCGCCGTCGACGCCGCCATCGACCGCTGGGTCTGGTACGCCGGGTGGACCGACAAGCTCGCCGCCGTGCTGGGCAGCACCAACCCGGTCGCCGGCTCCTACTTCGGCTTCTCGATGCCCGAGCCGACCGGGGTGGTCGCCGTCCTGGCCCCCCAGCGCAGCTCGCTGCTCGGACTGGTCAGCGTGCTGGCCCCGGTGCTCGCCGGGGGCAACACCGCCGTCGTGGTCAGCTCCAAGGACCGCCCGCTGCCGGCGATCACCCTGGGCGAGGTGCTGGCGACCTCCGACGTCCCCGGCGGGGTGGTGAACCTGCTCACCGGTGACGCCGCCGAGATCGGCCCCTGGCTGGCCGAGCACGCCGACGTCGACGCGATCGACCTGGCCGGCGCGCCCACGCAGCTGGCGATGGAGCTGGAACGTTCCGCCGCCGGGACGATCAAGCGGGTGCTGCGGGCCGGGCCGGAGGAGCCGGACTGGGCCGGCGATCCCGGGCTCTCCCGGCTGCGCCCGTTCCTGGAGACCAAATCGGTATGGCACCCGATCGGTCTGTAACGGAACCACCCTGCGAGGTCACAGCTGCACCGGGCAGGATGTCCGGGTGGCCAGGCCCAGCATCGTCCCCATCGCCCTCACCCTCGACGACCGCACGGGCTACACGCTCTGGGCACCGCCCTGGGAGGAGGACGGCGAGGAGTGGCAGGCGTTCCTCGGCAGCACGGTCGACCTGCCGGCTGACATCAACGACGACGACCCCGAGGCCCCCGGGCCGACGGCCGTCGTCCACCTCTTCCCCTCCCCCGCCGCGCTCGCCGCGTTCTGCCGGGTGAACACCGACCACGACCTGGCCGACCACCCGGTCTGGCCGGTCGTGGCCGAGCTCAGTGCCGCCGACCTCACCCCGGACGAGGACCACCGGTTCGACCTGGACGGCGTCTACGACGTGGTGGCCGAGAACCCCGACCGCTGGGCGGTCGACGAACTGGCCGCCACCTTCGACATCGTCGGCCGGCTGGCCGAGTGCTGCGACGCCGCCGGGGACGACGACGAGGACGACGACGACGACGAGACCGGCTTCGAGGCCGTCGCCGACCTGGTCTCCCGCCCGGAGGCCGCCGCGCTGGGGCTGGGCATCAACGCGTTCCTGGGCCGCGACGGCGAGGAGTCCTGGGTCCGGCTGGGCACCGCCATCGACGAGGTGTGGGAGGACGTCCTCGAGGAGCTGGACGAGCACCTGGACTGGACCGGCGCGGGCACCGTCGACGTCGCGGACTACCCGTCGGCCGCCGAGGAGGCCGAGTCGCGGGCAGCCGACCCGGACGACCTCGAGGACGACGACCTGGACGCCGAGCTCGATCCGGACGACGCCGACGAGGTGGCCGCTCCGGTGCACCGCCCGGCCGCCGGCTCCACCGCCGCCGCACCGGCCCAGGCCGCGACCGCCGGCATCCGCACCATCCGCAGCGGCAGCCGGCTGACCGCCACCCCGGCCGCCGTCGCCGCCGCGCAGGAGTTCTGGGAGGCCGTCGGCATCCTGCCGGTGGAGGTCATCGTCCCGGACGGCGCCGGGCTCACCCTGCGCTGCTACGTGGAGGACCGGGCGCGGTTCCTCGGCCGGGACGGGCAGGTCTTCCTCTTCGAGACCCCGGTGGAGCTGGCGCGCTTCTGCGCCGGCGACGAGGCGCACGACCTCACCGAGATCGCGTCCTGGGCGGAGGTCGCCGACACCGACACGATGCCGCTGCCGGCCGACCAGGACCGCTACGACCTGGTCGGGTTCGGCGAGGTGCTCGCCGAGGTCGCGGCCGGGGCGGGCGGGCTGGTCGAGCACCGGGCGCTGCTGCAGCCGGTCGAGGGCGTGCTGGACCTGGCCGAGTACGCCGAGCTGCCGCGGGTGCAGCAGCGGCTGGCACCGGGGGCACCGCTGGGCCGGGTGCTCGCCCGGGCCGAGGCCACGCCGGAGGCCCCGCTGGCCGCGGAGGACGCACCGGTGCTGGCGGCCGCCTGGGACGACGTCGTGGAGGACATCGGCACCGCGCTGGTCTTCCGCAACGACGTCGACCGCTGACGAGGGACCCCGCCCGCCTGAGCCCACCCGCCCCACCCTGTTGATCATCGGCGAATGGTCGCGCCCGCCGGCGTGGCGAGCAGCCATTCGCCGATGATCAACAACGACATTGGCTGAGCGCCCGCCCGCCAGACGCGGCAACGGCCGGCCCCCGCAGTGCGGGAGCCGGCCATTGCCGTGTCAGGCCCC
>Ga0210040_10004077_pt1 | contig 19320 bp, 10 predicted proteins | sample CryGeyCG12114_NA_FD_185462 | JGI IMG/M metagenome (GOLD analysis project Ga0210040, IMG submission 185462) | Groundwater microbial communities from aquifer - Crystal Geyser CG19_WC_8/21/14_NA (SPAdes) (version 2) | ecosystem: Environmental > Aquatic > Deep subsurface > Groundwater | place: USA...
CCCGTTCCAAACAGAGTTTACTAACACAAATTTCATCTTGCGTTTTCAGGTGATTTTAGCTTTAACATGTGCAGCATAGGGCGCTCCCGTTGGTAATTACCTGACTTCGCCTTCGGCTTCGTAATAAGTAGTGTGAGTGATGTCAACTAATTAATTTTGACTTTCGACGATAGAAACTTGATGAGTTAAAGATTCGCATCTTCCATAGTCATATTGAATAATCTGATGTGATTATTTGTATGCATTGAAAAGTATCCATTAAAAATTAAAATACTAACGAACTGTCAAAACCGTCTAGTATCAGCCTATAGTAAACTGTGCGAGCATCAGTGAGTAGTGCATTTAAACAGCTTCTTTTCCTTCCATACATCCATAATGTTTCACTATTACCTCAACCTCTCTGTAACTTGGAGATAGGTCAAATCTGTTGATGAGGCGAATGAGGCCTATTGACCATGTCAGTCATACATAGCTATGTCCGGCATAGAGGTGTGCACCGTAGGGCCAAAGCTTCACGCCGCCGTCGTCGAATTTCCAATTATTTAGAAAACTTTACTTAAAATTTATAAATTTTGCCCAGGAAATTGCATTTTTCAAAGCAAACATATGAGCAATAATGCAAAATCTCCGACAATTTAAAACTTAATCGCCAAATTTTTGCTTAACTTTGAAAAATTCTCGCGCTCTTGTTTTAGAAAATGTATGTGTGATCGTAAAATCTATAATTTTCCATGGACGTTGACGGCGGCGTCTCCGCCGTTTGTATTACCCTCAACCCCGCCGTTGTTGATTTTCCATCGACGCACACCTCTAGTCCGGCAGGTCATAATAAGAACTAACTAGAACACCATATTTTCGTATCGTATTCGTAAGTAAGTAAACTCACAAATCTTTCCGGCATGACCGGACAAATTATCATTCGTAAAAGCTAGATGGCATCATCAAAATGCTTATTAAAACATTATGCTGTGAGTGAGTAGTGACTTCATGTTTCGGTTTGTATTCACTGGCACCGTTTTTAAGAGAGTTGAACTGAATTGAATCGAAGACAAGTTGCACGTACGAAAAATATTTTAGTTTTTTTTTGCACTGTTTAGTTTTGGACGTAACGGTAGGAATATTTGGGTTTTTTTGCGGAAGAATTGTTTGTCAGTGAAAGGACAAACACCTAAATTGAGTGCACAATAGGACAGAAACGATTGTGGGGGAACTATTATGTAAATAAGTATACTTAACTAAAGTAGCTGCAACCGATTACTCATTGGATTGAATACTGTTCGTGATCATTTCTGGCTTTATTTGAAAAAATTTGAGGTATTATTTCATGTGGCAATGTGGCAGACTATAATTCTTGCGTTTAATAATCAATGAGAATCTTTCCGTCCTTCCCTCGTCTGGGTTACATTGCTAGTGTAATATTTTTGTAAATTTCAGAAACATGAATGGATTCTTATCCCAACAGGAACACGCCTTGGCAATGCGTGTATTGCCAGCACCAAGTGGAATCGGATTTATTTTCCCCGATGACGAAAAGTCCACAGACTTGTCTAACAACGACCCTGAGCCTTCTGAGTTCCCATGTACGTACTGTAAATCCTCTTTCGTCACGCAAGCCAGCTTGGCTCGGCACATGGTGTACCATGAAGATGAAATCCTGAAAGACTCTGTATCTCAGGATGATTGTGTCGGAAACTATGGGATGGCTTCTACCTTAGCTAATGGGACGGTCAAATCCTGTCCATCTGCATTGCGCAAGCAAGTATTTGCTACTGGAAATTTCTTAAATCCAATACTCGCAAGTCATTGTTTGGTCAAATACCATTGCAAGGTATGTGGCCGCAATGTTACTCGAAAAGACTATTTAAAACGGTAGGGAGGGAATACATTATATAATCTTTTTTCCACCCAATGAGATTTGGACCAACCTAAAAAAATTGCATTTGTTGTGCATATATGTAGACATTTGAGAAATTTACATGGGATTGACGACCCCGATGTATTAACAGCGTTGACTGAGTCTTCGTCTACAGGATCTCGCGTAAGTGTTTTACTTTTTCCTATGTATGCTATTTCTGGGGAGGTTTAAAAATGGGTTGTTTGCTATTTCGCTAATTGATATGCTTTTAATTTCATTCCTAGAATGCAAGCTGGAGCCATCTAGAAAGGACACATAAATGTAGTATGTGCAGTAAAAGTAAGTTTTGTGATTTCATGTGGGGTGGGAATTCATTGTGGAATGAAATTTATGTGGATTTTGTTTTCAAAAGGCTTTTTTAAAAAAGAGCAATTAACCAAGCATTTCAAGACATTACATTTAGGAGTTAAATTTCCCTGTCAGATCTGCGGGAGAGAAATAAGCCGCAAGGATCATTTAAGAAGGTGAGGTTCACACAGAATTTATATCTTTGTGAGCGATCATATAATTGCATAATTTGCTAGTAAAATATTGGTACTTATAGTAACAGTAACCTAATTTGTATTTTGTTATTTTTCAGACACTTAAAAAATGTACATCCTCAGTATTGGTGCGGTGGCGGGCGTGGGAGTAAAAAGTGCTGGTGAGTATGCCTGTGACGGTCTTTTTACTAACTCTTTACTAACCTAACCTACTAATACTAATTGTAATCGTGCCGCATAATTGGGTTGTATTGTATAATGCAAATGCATCAGTAATGAATAAAAAACTATTTGCAATTTTCTTGCAATATATTAATATTGATCTGTCTGTCTTTTTTCTTGTAAATAAGTTTTTCTAAATTCCTCAATATTATTGCGAAACTTTTTTAAATTAATTTTGTGTGCAATTGCGCATTTCAAATGATTTTTTTTCAGATTTCTCCCGATTTTACTCAAGAAACTAATAAGGCTCTCATCTGGGGGCTTCAAATCTCCGAAACCCTCATCTGCGCGCTTCGCACATCCGAAACCTTGTAAAAAATCCAGTCTACAACTAGACAAGCAAATTTAATTCCCAAAAATTATTTATGACTTACTGTATGTTCCTTATTTTCTATATGTTGACGATGGTGTCACTTTTTGTATTTAAACACAGTTAAGGTATTGTGACTTTGTATTGATTTAGTTGTAGTTGTACTCATTTCAATGTATAAAATTATTGATAACTACAGAATATAGCATGTGAACTAAAATATTAAGTCATTCATTTTGTTGAAATAAGATAAAAGTACTTGTAGCTATACCATGTTTTGTGGATCATACTTGGGGACTTGGTTGATCCTAAAAATATTTCATCATCACTATGATCGGGTCATACACCAAAACATCAGCGTATTCGCCATATAGAAACCCAGCATGGTTAAATCTCTGCGCTTGCACTTTCCTGTTTCGGACCACATTGGGAAGACTTCTTGCCAGAATCAGTACATCCTGCAATGATGTAGTAGTTTAAGTTACTGAAAATGTTCTTTATTACTTCAACTTTAATGTATCAATTGGGAACCATGCAACAACTTACAGTTGGACTGACGATTACATCATCCTTAGCCCAAAAGATGGCTACAGGTGTACTGACTTTGGTAAGATCATAAGGTAGAGTGCTCTTGCTAGTATCCGTTAATTGACCAAAATCATAAGTTTCGAATCGTCCGGACATCATGATTTGCAGAAAATGCACCAATGTTCTTGTAGAGGTCGTCTCCGGAAAATGAGCAAGGATTTTTGGAAACCATGTCTATTCATTGGCCAAAAAAAAGTCTGGCTTATATTTTCTGTCACCATCACCAATCCAAGCTCAATATTATTACTGAATATGAAATGTGCCTAACCTCGTTTATGGTGATTGTATCGATTCCAGCCAGTGAAAACAACTCAGTCCTGCATGGGTTCATGAGTTTTGAAATCTCTGTTGCTGGGTCGCAAACGTTTATTCCAAATGATTGCATAATTCTGACAATAAATGTAGGAATAATTTCCCGATTTCCAAGCACATTCATTGCAACCTTTTAAAAATTATAGTAAACGCTCAGATTATGAGTACAACTGGGAGTTGTGGGATAAATTTATAATTTTAAATGCAGATGGTTAATACTAAAGTATAGTATATATCAATATATCTATACTATTTGTAATACTTACGGAATGATCAAGACCCAAAGGAGATAGAACTCGTAATGGACTATCCATATGATTCATAAAGGCGGCTGGAGCTAGAGAGAATATAGCTCTAATTTTTTCGTTGTATTCTGGAAATGTGGACAGGGTTATGTAAACAACATTGTTCCCCATCGAGTGTCCAACATAATAGATACTGGATACTCCAGCTACTCTTGTCACGTAATCAATGCAGGCTGGGATATCATGGATTCCCATCTCATGCCAGCTGTACAGAGAAACCAAATCTTATGAATACATGTTTTTGTTGGTCTTTAACTACTAGTACAGTAATGCCGAGGATTTAGACTCTCACCTGAAGTCCCAAAATCCTGGCGATGACCGATTATACAAAATATGGGACGTGTATTGATTTCCCCTCAAGTTTCCAATCCATACGTCGTAACCTGCATCTGCCAACTTGTACGCTATCACCCAAGATTACAAAATGCGTGGTAAAAGGTGAGAGCATTAAAATAATGGTATTTTTCTTAATTGAGCATAACATGCAATGCATTATAATCCTTACGAAGTGCTTTCTCTGCAGTGTTCATCACCCAATCGCTAGAAGAGCAGGCGAATCCGTGTTGCAAGAAAACTGCTCTTCTTTTTTTAACTGCTCTTCGGGATTTCCTTCCATGTGGTATGCGAAAAACTTTGAGGATGAAGCCATCGCTTGTTACCACCTTGTGAGTTTCCAATGGAAAGCCATAGTGTGTTATAAGTTCCACCTAACATATGGTATTAAAGTTTCTGTTCAATGACACAATAATACAGTTATTGGATTTGTATTGCTACATGTATGTTTCTATTCACCGGTGTTAGTGAATTGAATTCGAAATCAATTGTTCCGGAAATGAGTGCTTCCAATCCAGCAGGATCCCTTGAATTTTTTTCGGGATGTCTGTGGTTTCCAAATAAACTAGGCAAATTTGAAATGTAAGTCTTTCCATGTCTGTAATGTTTACTGGGTGTTTCATGCAGACACTTCAACTTTGCATGAGTTACAGCACAACTGGTCAAACATAGCAAAACAATTAAAAACAATTGTAGTGTTGATAATTTCTTGGCCATTATTATGTTTTATTCAGCTTTTCAATTAAAACTATGAAGGGTATTTATAAAATGAAGAGTACGGATAGCCAGATAACTTATTTGTAAGTGCTATATAGGCAAAGTGTATAGCTGGACCCTAGATATCCCGATGCCAGTTAAAGGAATAGTTCACCTGTAAAGTTTTATGGGATGTTTGACCATTCCTGTTCATTCATAATTTTATGCATGCACTGCATTCTTGTAGGTATACATTCAATTCAGGTATTAATACCTAAGTTAGTGAAGTTCATTGACAAAAGAATTACCGTTTAACAAGTATACATACATGTATAGTTTTAATGACCCGTTAAACTATTCTTAGGACTTTATTTTAGGTGATGAAAGAAGCCTTCTAGTGAATACCTAACCTAAACTTGCTTTTGTTACTCTTAAAATATTTACTCTAATTGAATATTTTTAAATAGTTCCGACCTGTGCTGTAATCATTAGGATCAATACAATTTCGCTCAATTTTTATCCCACTTCAAATATGTATATACGCTGTCTCTGTCTGTCTGTACCTCATAATATTTTATTATTATTGAAAATCGGGTGTAATTAATGATAAACATAAAACTAATAATTTCTTTTTTTCATGATTTTTTTGCATGTATTTGAGTTTTTACTTGATCTTACATTTTGTAGTTCTCCATGCTGCTTTAAATTATTACCAACTAATATGGCTCCTCATGATATTGAAAAGGACTCGACAGTTACGCTTGTAATAATCGATGGTAGGCGTTTGGGCTGTTGACCTATCGAGAGGGAAAATGTGTTTGAATGAAAAAGCAAATATTTTGACACAAGTAGGGCTTAAGTGAGATTAATCATTTAACAGACAAAATTAAGTGCTATCAGAGTAAACACGTTATTAGTAAACTAAAAAGTTAAAATTTAATTAGGATAAGTTACTCGACAGCATTGGATGGTTTGTTTTATATTAAAGCATAATCTAAAGGCTGATATAATGCGTATTATTATTAAACGCACTCTTTGGTTTATGTCGTCTCTTTTATTCCATTGGAAATGAATTCATGGTTTGTGGATTTCTGAACAAATTAATGCATGAGTGGCGCCTTCAGGCTGCCCAGAAAAATTCATAAATGAGTAAAACGAACATCAAATCACCGTGGGATTCCAAATTACTTCTTCTTTGTCCGTTTATACTTCTTATTGGTACGATTATAGTTTCATCATGCTCATGCCACTTATTTGATAACTCAATGTATATACAATATATATATACGGCATATTGTATTGTAGTTGACGTATTTTATGAAACTTTCTACTTTATAACTTCCGGTATGCAGGTTCTGTTGATTGTGAACTGAAATCCACCCCGTACGTTGGCTGTTTTGCAAAAGCACCATCGACTCCTGATTTCCTTGAGGAGGTCCAAGAGGTTACTGAAACAATAAGTGGCATTGATGGAAACCCCGCCGACATTTTCAGTTACAATTCTACTACAAACTCGTTGGCTAATATTTCTACCATCCCTTTTTTTTTCCCCTTACGGTCTGTAAGAAGCTTGTCCTCGACATTTGATGCCTCTGACCGGCATTTGGATCTTTGGTATAGTCCAAATCTTCGAGATTCTTTCGACGACCCCTTGAGATGTGTTGCAGCATGTCGGGAAGTCTTTTTCAGGTTGGAGATTAAATAGTTTTTTAACATCAACTGTAATATAGTAAAGCACTGAGAATTTTAGCTGTACTGTTTTTGTTTGTCGTGTTAGATATGCTGGTGTGAGTCGTACTTCAGGTCGTTTAAACTGTATTTGCGGTGGAAGTTATGGTAAATTTGGCCTTTCCGAATGCTCTAGTTGTCAGCATTATGAAGACTATAAATGTGGAACTGATGCTTCATATAGTATTTATGATACAGAATATACAGGTATTTAAATAATCAAATCAAATTCATAATATTAATGCATTTTAGCTTAAAACGTGAAATGATTTAAAATTTATAATTGCACATTATTATTTGCTCAAATTTATAATTACAGTTCCCTCATATCCTCAACAAATCATTTTACTCGAAAAGACCACAGATGCGTTCAGAATCTCTTGGGCTAAGCCAATGACAATTAACGGAGAGCTTAAAAGCTACGCCATTCAAGTTACTCCTGTGTTCTCATATTACCACGTAAATCCCTATTATTCTAAAGCTATTTTTATTATCATGTATTGTTTATACTTTCTAATAATTATGTACTTCCTATTTGATCTGATATTCTACAGGGTGTCATTCCTTCTCGAACTTGGGAAGTATCAGCTAAATCTAATCAGACTTATCTTATTGGACTAACGACAGCGACTCAATACAATGTTTCCATTCAAGCCATTAATCAAGATGGCCCCAGTGCACCGATGTCAGCATTATTATGGACCAAAATTGGCATACCCGACACTCCTGCTGCGCCACGTATAATTTGGCAGAATAGCCATTCCATGCGAACTGCCATTCAATCTTCGAAAAATACAAAAGGACCTGTTAGTGCCTACAGGATTGTTTTAATTGACGAATCCCAGTCAGCATTCTTCAATAAAGATCATTTGCTGACTTGGAACAACAGTGTCTCAGTGGGCTATCCTTACTACATTGCTGCTGAGTTTTCACCCGAGAATCTACCAACTAACTTCGTGATCGGAGATAGAGGCACGTATAATGGTTTTTATAATGGACCTATTCCTGACCGAAATGTCCATTGGCATCCAGCATTAGGTGTAGTGAGCAGTATGGATGGTGTGACAGAATCAGCGTATTCCATAACTCATCACGACCAACACTCTGATGCTGTTTACTATACTGGCAATGGCTATTCGAGATCTAGTTCTGGATGTAAGTGAATTCGATTTACCATTTCACCATTTATACCCGTCGTCAAATGTAATGCTGTTCATTTATTTTTTTTACTGTTTACATTTACGTTATAGCTTCCTCTCGAAAGAATATAGAAATTATTCTCACTGAAGACGAAACTTTGGTGACTGCGCTTTGGATTGCAATAGGAGTTAGTGGTGGAATTTTGGCCATTTGCATATCAGCCTTTCTCGTGTTGAAGACCAATGTTCTATCAAGGAAACGTCGAGCACGTGTTAGTTCAGCCTATCTGCACAGAACAAGCAGTGCTTTGGAAAATCACCAATTGTCCACTCGAGAATGTTTGCCAACGCACTCGTTTCAGGTGAGAAAGATTAAACTACACTGCTCTATAATGTTTTGCCAAATAAAATAAATAAATAAATTGTTATGGATTGAACATTCCATTTCCTGACAGGATTTAAGTTCTGAGACAACCTACACTCACACCGGCTTTGTGCACGATGAAGACTATAGAGGGATGTGTATTGCCAAATTAAAGCAGGTGTGGTATGTGCCACGGAATTTTCTAGAGATTCCTTCTCAAGATGATGACGAAAGTGTTCAATTGATTGCCAGTGGGAGATATGGATCTGTTTACATGTCGACCTTGAAATCCAATAATTCTGTTGTAAATCTTTACTCTTTGCTTTCTTCTCGGATTAATTCAGGTGCGAATTTACAATATTTAGTCGTTGCATGGTGTTGGCAGATATAGTAGACTATGTCTCATGCTCGTCTTGACTGATTGCAGGATCCGATTCCAATCTCCTGGAAGATGGAGAAAAGCTATTTAGAGATTTGGACGAGTTGATTCGACTATCAAAACATGAAAATGTTGTTCATCTTATTGGCTTCATGGAAGACCAGGAGATCATGTACTTTGTAACCGAATTCGGTGGTACATCATTGAAAGATTTTTTACTGCAAATTAGAAACGCTACAGACTCTCCGAAAACATTTCCAATCACTCCTTACAGCCTTTTGATGTGTGCAATGAACATTGCAGAGGGAATGTATCATTTGAATACTTTCAAGGTAGGTATATTTGTTTATTTTATATGCATTCCTTTTAATTGAATCACGACATATAACATTACATGGTTGTCTCAAATGAAAACATAATTCGGCTGATATCACATTGTCATAAGGGTGTTACTCTGAAGCATGGTAATAAGCACGGCCATTTAAGATTTTTAGGGAATTAGAAGTTTCAAAGCGATTTTTGAATTTTCAAGGGAGTCTTTATTCTATTTCACACGAGTTGAGCAGTTTAATTAGAAAGACTTGAGTTTTTAAGTAATTCAAGTGACGTAAATGGCCGACTTTTTCTTTAATACTATTTCATTTAATTTAGATAACACATGGACAATTGGCTGCCTGCAACGTTTTAGTGGGCTCAAACATTGAGCAACCTAAAATTTCAGGTTTCGGCTTGCTCGCTTCAAATCCTCTAAAGGAGGTAAGAAAAATGACTTGCAGTATTTCCCAACCGTTTATCTATATGGATATAAGGAAATAATGATGAACAATATAAGTATAAAAGGATCTGCGACACTACTAACTAAATTGCCTACGTTAATGACAGTGGTTGATTTGTTGTAGGAAAGGGATTTAAGAAGATGGTCTGCAATGGAAGTGTTTCAGAATCGATGCGTGAAACCATGTGACGTTTGGTCTTTCGGAATTGTCATGTGGGAAATCGGAAGTTTAGGAAGTACACCATACTTTGACGTGAGAAACGAGGATCTGATGAAAAGAGTGTGTCGAGGTGCTCGACCCAATCAACTTGAAGTGATGGGTGATTCCATTTACCAGATCATGTTAAATTGTTGGCAAGTTGATAGAGATGAACGGCCAAGTTTTCCTACCTTGTGCTGTTCAATTCATGAGCTGCTTCCCTCAGCTCAGGTAAGAATAATTGTGCATTGTTGTGCTGGGATGCGTATTTGTCTCTGTTTCTCTGGTTTTGACCATAAAAGCTGTTTTTGTATACTTACAGGATCATTTGATGATATCTTCTTCACTCAATTATCCTCCATATATTCATCAATATGAGCATATCAGATATTAGTATAGAGATGCAGCTGAAGGAAAATGGAATCTCTCCTGTAGCTTATCCTGGAACATTATCCGGTCCATCAAAATTTTCAAAATATGACATATCCCTATAGTGCTAATATGTTTATTTAATTTACCATTAAAATCATGACATTTATACCAGGTGGATCTTTTTAAGAAAATTTGTAAAATTAAGCGGACTGGGAAGACTAGTGATAGAATGACGTTGAATCTCTGTGTGCACCAATGAAATTACGACTGTGACTGCAGTGCTTTAATTTTTTATAATTTGCAACTTTTTAAAAGTTTTTTATTGTTATCATAACTACATTATTTAGTCAGTTAGTTGAAACGTTATGACTTCTTTGTTTCTATCAGTGCTATCTTCAAGTAGCAAGTTGCACACTACATGAGCTTTAGGTTATTGGTATTTTTACATGGTGACCTTTAAAAGAGTGTTAAAATATTTATTTATGTGTATTTGTGCAACTGTATCTGGTTATTTTTGACAACGATTAAATTTTACTAGGGTTTAGAAACTATCTCTTACGTTTCACCCGTCGGCAAATTTAATTAATTTATCTTTTGATATTGTTTTAATTTGGGTATTATCAGTTTTTGAGTTGTTTTTATCCATATTGGTATCTGTATCGGTAATTGGTATTATGATTATATGCAGTGTACCCTGATTATATGTATCTTTTTTGTGCTCACCTTTTATTTAGATACTCTTTTGATTTATAATCTACCATTGTACAAAGAAACGAAGTTAGATTTAAATCAAATAAGATTCCGGTATTTAGGAAATATTTAATTGTGAAGAATCAATGCATTTGTATCACTCATATTGAAATTAATTGTACTTGATGTTTAAAAGAAGAAATAAATAAATAGATTATAGTCGAACGTGTGTTTATGTATTATTTTCGTAAGAATGTTATCAATTTATTCAGGTTTCAAAGTACAAACACACTCTCTTCACGCAACATTTCTAATTAGTTCGTTCCTAAGTTGTAACCCCTTCTAAAAAAGTAAACTAGGTATCTTATGCGTCACATTTATAAGTACTTGACAATATATTCACAAATTGTAGACCAGTGTATAATGTCTGCACGGACTCATCGTATTTCCACGCATTGAACATCTATGTCGAGATGCCATATGTATTATTATCTAATTCCATAAGCGGGACAAAAACCAACCAAGTTGACTGTCGCACACTCTTAATTCTAAATTATTTTTCAATTCCTATCATACAAACATGAATCTACTCGTAAGCCATACATGATTAAAAGAAGGAACAAATTGAAGTCTTTTATGTCATGCCAGATCAGATCATGGTATTTTCTAGGGTTTAAATGGTGCATCAAGCCCGTTTTATTGATTCAATTGCATTATCTAAACGAAGAGCAGAAGGGAACTCGAAACTTCCCGAAGAGTACAAACAGAGGATCACTAGCATTTAGCAGTGAAAAATCATACTAGCTGTATAAATACTAAATAATTATGATCCATAGACTTCAACACTACCCTGTTATATTCTATAACTCATTAACATTTGCCAACTAGCATATAATGAGGACGAAGAAATAAAAAAATGAAAAGCTATTGTACAGTTCGTTTTCAGAATCAAAGATACTCTATAAATAGTATGTATTAACGGAAATATGCAGTGAATCCAGCGACCACACACGATTATAATGAGCAGAACAGGGCTATGAAATGTTTTATAATTGTTGCCAAAAAGGCGGAATATGCTCATAAGTGACGGACTTAACGAAAACAAGAGGACGCGAGTATTTATTTCCGTCGCGCACCCTGCCTCTCTATTTTACTGATTTCGTCTGGCCGATATTCAGTTTTATGGCTACTCAATAAAAACAACAATTTTCGTAGCTCTGATAGTGATATTATTCACTGAATAAAAACTGAAGTTTCCAACTAAAATAAATAGTGATAAACTAGGATTTAAACACACTTATAACCTTTTTAAAACTCGAGTAATACCATAGAAACCCAATGCCTCAATCTTTGCGTCCGGTTTCTCACATTTGTGACACCAAGAAAATAATACTTTTTTAATCATTCGAGTCAGAATCTTCCACATTGTTGCTAACACCTCGGACATTTAGTTTCCCAATGTAGAGCGTAGCCCTCTCGTAAGCACGTCGGACTGGAGCAATATCATCAAGTTCTCTCTTAGCGTCCATTAGACGGGCTTTATCCAGTGCAGGATCAACACCTAGAGGCTGTAGACGAGCTCTTGGAATCCATTCCCTAAAGATAAATCATCCATTAAATTGACATGACGCGGTCAATAATTCAACAGGTGTAATTATGTGTTCGAAACTAACGAGAACCCTTACCATGCCATTTTGGTATCAAAAAAGAGCACCAAAAATGAGTTCTTGTCTTTCTTCTTCCTTTTAAGAATAACTTCACGGGGTGGACAAGGTATGGTGACCCCGTTGGAACTAAACTCACAGGTCATTTTTGGACTAATTATTAACGCAGGGTACCATAAGCCGTCCTTATGTTCAGCCCATACTAAATTTAGAGGCTCCAAAACGGCATTCTTGTGTCTGCTGGACGAATACAATTTCCCTTCTTCTTCATCATCTTCATCCTCCTCATCCTCCTCATATGCGTACTCATCATTGGCTTCAATTTCATCGTCATCAGAAAGAGTGACATCAGCTTTTCTAGTATTATTATTTACTATCACAGGAGCACTAATCGAATTTTTGGTGGACCCTTTTGAGCTTAAAGTACACTTCCCAGATCCCAGTTTCATGCTCATCCGCTTCTTTTTAACATCATCTTTCAATCCAACGGACTCGTAAGCAACATGGTTCCCACTTTTACCATGAAGATGGTAACCTGGTTTCACTTTATTGTTGTTCAGTGATCTGGAGGGTTGACTAGCGACTAACTTTTTGTTCAAGTTAGATTTTTCAGAATTTGAAGACGAAGAGGACGACGAAGAGGATGAGGACGAGGTAGAAGAATCAGAAGAACTTCCTTGGTCATCATTAGGAATGGTTCTTGCACGACGACGTTTTATATGTATTCCAGCATCGCTACTTGAGTCTGCAGCAGCTTCATCATCTTCCGACCCTTCTGAGGAACTGGAAGAGGACACTGACGTTGAAGATGACGAGTCCTCTGATTCACTACTATCAGAGCCACTTTCATCCGATGAGGCATTTTCATCTTCTTCAGACTCTTCTGAGTTGTTCCCACTGGATACTCTCCCTCTACCCACTTCCACTTCATCTTGATCAGATTCACCTTCAGAATTGGAGTTCATCCCTCTATCCCCTCCACTTCTATACTGAGTAAAGCTAGCTAGTTTCGGTGCTTCAGGTACACAAGTGGCTGTTAAGTTGTTGGGAATGGAAGAGATTACGGAGTTGCTTTCATTTCCTCGTGTTCCTTTCTTCTTACTGTTCGCCAAACGAGTAGCAGTTCCGTTTCCATTGGATTTACTCCTGACCACAGAACTTTCATCGTCAGAATCATTGGAAAACATGCCACCAGCAGACCAATACGGCTGTAGATTACATTTGTTGGAGACAGCTGCTGCCATACTAGCACCGGAACTTTTAATTAGTTTACTGTTCATTCGTTTAGTATTTGTAGCATTTTTACTCAATGTAGTAGATCTACGCAGACTCTTTGGCTCGTGTAACTTATATGCGGACGCTGAAGGAGATTCAGCAGCTTTGGATGCTTTGGTGGCCCTTTTCCTTTTTGGAGATTTCACAACAGGAACCACCCTTTCGTCGTCAGAACTAACAGTATCCTCCTTTGTATGATTTTGATAGGCACTATTGGATTTCTTCACAGAGATATCAGGATTATTTACTTTCGAAACTGGGCTAGAAGTTTGAACTAACAAAGAAGTTGGGGCAGGTACACGTCTTTTAGCTGGAGGCGAAGAAACAGACTTGTTTGCATTGCAGCTACGCAGGGGAGAGCTTCTCGTTGGAGATACCTTTCTAGAATCGGCTCGGGAGTTTGGAACAGATGATGCAGCAGTTGATTTTGCCTTTTCAGGAGTATATTTAATCGGTCTTGTCCTTGTCCTTTTCGTAACAGAAAGGTTAGCTTTCTCATTCACCGGTTTGACTTCCTCCGTAACTGAATCAACAACTTCTAAGGACTGTACTACTAGTTTTTTGGCCCGCGTTGACTTCTTTTTCTTGGGAGATTCCTTGAGTACAACTTCCTTTACTTTGTGTGGACGTAATGATCTTCTTGAAACAGTATACTCATCACTATCTTCTTTATCCTCATCATGATTTATTGAGCTTGGAATTGCACTTTTTTGTGTCTTAGATGCTACAGGATTGGTTTCGTGAATAACATTATTGGTTTTCGCCAATACTTTTAAGTTTCTTTCATCACCATGAAGGTATAATGAATCATCACTCATAAAAGAGTCCACATCTGAAGCCAACGGTTGTTGTTTTATGAGCGAGCCCTTCCTACCTTTCTTTACTAGTGTAGGGGTCTGAGGGTTAGGTGTGTGAGGAATGCTGGAACAACTGTCGTCTTCAGGATTGCTATCCAGTCCTTTTAAGCCTCGATTATGGAAACGCCGAATACGAAGGATTTCCTGTTTCACTTTACTGAATTTATTCTTTCTTGAGAGCGGGTGAGTCAAGGACAGTGTCTTATCCAATGCTTCTTCCAACAATGAAATATGCTTCGATTCTTCCAACTCAAATCGATCTTCATCTTCTAGCACCTTGTCAACTTGGAACAGAATTTGATCGTCCGTTAGGTTCTCTAGCTCGAAAGGTCTTTCAGGTAAATGAGTTCCCTGGTTGGTGTCATATCCGACAGACTCGAATTCTCTCTTCGCATGACGAATTATAATGCCGCCAAGTTCTCTCATTTTGATTCCAGCCCTATAGAAAACTGTATCTTTTGAATTATATAAGAGACAGTTTTCAATCATGAGATTAAAATCTGACTCCAAATCCTCGATATTTTTGTACTCATAGGCATCAACTTTTTCACGCATTGTAGATAAATCTATAGGAGAAGTAATGACATTTAGGTAGTCTGGAACTTCTTCGGGATTCACAGGCTCGGCAAATATACATTGTACATCCTTCGTACTTATTTCATCCAGAATAGCTAATAGGAACACATTTAGTGGTTTGATAGTGAGGTTAATCTCTTGATTTTTTGTATGAATCAACTCCCTTTTTAGTTTTTCACGTTTACGAATCAGCTCGCACAACAATCTTGCCTTTTCTAGATCTTGCCTCAGTCTCATAAAATGGCTGTAAGTTGCTCTGGATGCTTCCATCTGAAAACAGTATACCAATCCATGAGATCTATGTTTATTTCATTCATTGATTCATTCACGTAACTTTTACACTAAACTATTAAAAATGAAGTCCATTAATCAATACTTACCTTCAACGGATCTACGGATCGATGAGTGGTGTGACCACTGCTACTATGGTGAGGAGCGAGAGAAGAAGCTTGAAGTCTTCTCAAAAGTGGAACTCCATTCCTCGTCTGCCGCTTTAGCTTCCAATACGCCATAAGTCTCTTAATAAACTGATTTTTGCGGGGGAAACTCACGGTTGCAGAGATCTGCTCTATTCTTTCGTCTGGAATAGTTGGGATCGACACGATTGGTATTGCGCATCGTTTTTCCGCTAAAAGCTTTCTAGTTTGCTTTAGCTTTTGCCTGGGTGACGACGCTCCATCTCCCTAAACAGTAAATATCGATTGCAAATTTAAACCAAAAGTGAACGTGAACATATCAATATCACAACATTCTGCAAGCATGACATACCCTCTCAGAATCAGGTGGTGCGTGGTTGTCACAATACGCTGTTTTTCTAACTGTAACAGAGGATGCTTCACGGACAGTATCCATTTTCATGCATAGTCCAGCTTGCTGAGCACAAGTTACGTGGAATGCTGTAATTAAAATTAAAACTGATGTAGTCTTATGGACCCTATTCGACTACAATAGTCTACATGCTGTAAAAAAACAGATAGGAACGAGAAGGGTTATGTAAGCTCGCTTACCGGTGTAACAATTGGACTTGTGACACTGTATGCAAGCGCCAACATTTTTTTGTTTGCAAACATAACAGCAAAGCCTCCACCTGGCAGGTGGTATATTAGTAATACTATCAATTGGTTCTAAAAATACTGTGTTGGCAAAGCAAACTTCCGGGATCCATATTGCACACACAACATGAGCCCATCCTCCATCATCAGTTTGTTTAAATGCTCCCCCTTTGTTGGGACAGAGAGCACAGTCAACAGCCCGAGAAGGGCTTTGAAGGCATCTCCTACACAACCATTGTCCTTCCGGAATATACGGAACACCATAACACTCTTGGTGAACTGCTAAATTACACATGTCACAAAACAAAATGGCATTGCTATTTTGACATTCTCCGTCCATACAGATGCAGCAAACAGCATCATCATCTATTAAGGGCGTTTGATCCATTCCAATACTTTGCATCTACGATAACAGACAATAATGTATTATTTTATTACCGGCTCAAAAAATGCATAATCGGCTATTTTATGCATTATATGGTTTATGATTCAACTTTAAACATCACTCACTTGGAAATAGGATTCCTTTTCTAGACGATCCATGAGAAATTCCATTACTTCGGGTGTAATAGCAGCAGATCGGGATCCTTCGCGTTTTTCATTAACTAAATCTAACCAGGCACAGTCTTCTTCGTCAAGATCATATTCCACTTCTTCGGCTATCTCTTCTATTGGTCTTTCCATGTAACGAATATAAGAGTTGGGCATCGGAGGAGCTTCTTTAATGGGATAATCTTCCAAAACTTTGAAGTCTGCTTCAGGTAACTTAATTAGTTTTTTGTCATCCGCCAAAGATGACTCATTAAACTTATGACACGATGCTTCTTTGTTTGAAGAAGAATTAATTCCCAAATGTTTTTTGGAATATCGAAACTTGTGTCGAGCTCCTCTTGAACTAGAACCTCCGCGACCTCCTCTTCTGCCATGAGAACCAGTTCCAACAGGAGTCCTCGCAATATTTAAAGATATAGGAGTAGTAGGGTCTAGGGTAGTAGGGTTTTCATTTGATCCGTCATTGGTATCTCCAAATTCAATTTCAGGCTCATCACTCTGAAATATATATAAGTTCATCCGTTACGAGTTAATCAATGATTATTCCATCTGCAGTAAAAAGAAAGAGAAAAGAGACTGAACCTTTTCTATACAAGGTAGAATGTCAAAGACACCAAAGCGTTCTAGCTTTCCATCTACTTCTATTTCAACCACTTGGGGTGGCAGAGGAACAGGTTGAGGTGAAGTTTCAGGTGGGGTGTGTTTTAACAATTGTTTACTAGCTCGCAGTCTATTTTGAGAGCGTCTAGGACTTCCTTTGAACCATTTCTGGCCTTTTAGTCCTTTATTACGGTTAATTTTTTTCTTAGGGGTTGAGGCCACTGAGTAGACATGATAATACAATGTATTAATACCTTCTATTTCGCTATCGGTCAAATCATCATTAGCAAAACACTGTACTGTCTTACCCATTATAAAAACATAAGGATTCACAAGGTGTGTGATACGCTTCTTTTTTTAAAGATGAGACGAATACACTTTTGGTTACACCCAAATGAGTTCTTTACAATGCAGTACTCGACACTCGACCATAGCATGAACCCTTCTTGTGAGCGTCTAGAAAGAACTGAAAGGAACAAATAGATCTACATTAAATTTCCATAAAAAACAAATGAAAGCAGCTTTTTCTAGCATTTGAAATCCCTTACTGGAGACTAACCACACTAACGTTTAGACAGGCTTAAACAACAACATACCCTTGCAAAAGTATACTTAATTAGCAAAAAGTCCACTCAGGGAAAGGGTTAAAATGCTGGAGTTTCAAGAACTCTGAGACCCAACACTGTTGGTACGAGTCAAATTGTGGGAAACTGGGCAATGCAACAAGATCATCGTAAGATGAAGAAAAGAATTATAATACTTAAAAATTTCAAATACCGAGTAAAAAGAGGTTTCGTCCATTTCTTCATAAACTTTTGGCAATAAAAAACACAAGAGAAGTGTCACTGAGAATGAGCCAAATAGCCGTTTTTCTATTAACTGAGAGTGCCGAGTGTATCCTGTACCAATCCACACAACACTGGTTTCCACTATTGTTCCCAATTGGTTTCTTTCAAGTTACCCTCCATTTCTACGTTTCGTCATTCATAGAGGAAACACTGACCACACTTTTCAAGCAATACCCGGAGTAGTAGCTCATCTATATATAGCTACTACCACACAACACTTGATGGATTTATTTTTTGGATTATGCATGCGTGATTTTTAGCGCAAAGATCCTAAAAAAGGGGTGAGATGAGAGCCCGCCTAGTCAATTCTCAATATTTTCCGATGTTTAATGGAATCTGAGCAAAAATCAAATACAATGAGAGTAGATTTTTAAAACTAAATAATTCAAAATTTATTTCTATAAAAAAGCTACCCCATAGTATTGCAGATAAGGGGGGAAGAAGATAGATGTAGTTGTTAAGTTGTTGCTTATTATATTAGTCGAACGAGCCCTTTTTCCAGGAAATTAAATGATTTTGGGTACCGTAATTTGTTCAAGTTTTTCGAAGATTTTTGTTATCAGGAATGGGTGAAAATGCTGTACATGAATATAGATCTTGAATGACATTTGACATTGACATGATGATCTGTGCACCTTAAATATGGACAGTTTTGAGTTTTGTCTGCAATAAACGTTTTTTATTTATTTTTATTACTGAGCTTGATTTATTGTAGATTGCATTTTTAGTCCAGTCGTTAGGGATGCATCAGCATAATTACCTTTTCTGCATTGAACTTTTCAGTAATGCTTTTACAACTAAAAAATGTGGCCTCCTCATCCGATATGAACAATCCAAATTGCACATTTTGCGTAAGATTTTGCGCGGTAAAGCATATTTGAAAACTAAACTATATATGTTCAAATAATTCACCTAGAGGTGTGCGTCGATTACGAATCAGCAACGGCGGCGTAGAGAGTTATTTATAACCGACGGCGGCGACGCCGTCGTCGACGTCGATCATTTTCGACGGCGGCGGAAAACCATAGATTTTACTATCAACCATAGAATTTTTCAAACAAGAGCGCGAAATTTTTTAGAAAAAATT